>Ga0207428_10001389_pt1 | contig 25559 bp, 23 predicted proteins | sample RhiMethybrSRZTD1_FD_187600 | JGI IMG/M metagenome (GOLD analysis project Ga0207428, IMG submission 187600) | Populus rhizosphere microbial communities from Tennessee, USA - Rhizosphere MetaG P. TD hybrid SRZTD1 (SPAdes) (version 3) | ecosystem: Host-associated > Plants > Roots > Rhizosphere >...
TGTGCAAGACCATGCTCGACAGCGTTCTGACAGAGCTCGCTGATGATCATCGCCAGGCTGGTCGCAACGTCAGCGGAGAGCAACCCGAAGCTGCCTTCGCGGACCGCCGATACCCCACCCCAGGAAGCAGCGACGTCGCCCACCATTCGTAGCAGCTCGTCGGCCACCCGGTCGAATTCAACGATCTCATCGAAGGCCTGCGACAGCGTCTCATGCACGATGGCAATCGATGCGACCCGAGACATCGCGTCTGTGAGGGCAACCTTGGCCTCGGGAGATTCCATCCGCCGCGCCTGCATCCGTAGCAGTGCTGCGACGGTCTGCAGGTTGTTCTTGACCCGATGGTGTATCTCCCGAATGGTCGCATCCTTGGTGACCAGCTCCCGCTCCTTGCTTCGCAGGTCGCTCACGTCACGGCAGAGCACAAGGGTGCCAACCCGCTCGCGTCCGTCCGCTAACGGCAATACCCGCACCATCAGATGCGCCTCCCCCGATACCAGCTCAGTTCTACGCGCGTTACGCCCGGACAACGCCGACAAGACGGAGTCATCCACGGGGTCCGGCCGAGTTGGCAGCAGGCCTGCTGTCAAAGTCGCCAAATGCTCACCGATGAGATCGCCGCGCAAGCCAAGCCGACGATAGGCACTGAGCGCGTTGGGGCTGGCGTACATCACATCGCCGCGCAGGTCGAGGCGGATGAATCCGTCACCAACTCGCGGGCTGAAGGCCAGGTGAGTGGCATCACTGGGAATCGGAAAATCTCCGATGGCGATCATCTTCGCCAGCTCCGATCCAGCTTCCAGATACGCCCTCTCGAGGGAACTTGGCGCTCGTACGCCTAGCTGGCTGGTGCGCTGCTCGACGACCGCGATCACCCGATCACCGAGCTTGACCGGGATAGCGTGGGTATCCACCAGCAGTCCAGCTTGCAGTTTGCGCTCGCTGGTTTGCACCATCTCACCGCTGAGAAAGGCCTCGGATACCAGGTGTTCCGGCGAATAGGCGATGAGGTCGCCAACGACATCGTCGAATAGCGATGTCACGCCAGTGAACGGGCGAATCTGGGCAGCGGCCCAGAAGACACTCGGATCATGATCGCGTACCCACAAGACCAGATCGGAGAAGCTGAGATCGGCGAGCAACTGCCACTCCGAGACCAACAGCTTCAGCCAGTGATGGTCCGCCTCGGAAAGATCGGTGTGCTCGGAGATGATCTCCGACATGGACGGCATGTCGCAAATGTACAGAGCTGATTGCTCCACTCGCTTCGCTCGCTCCGCGCGGATCGCGCCTGGGAACCTGCCTACTTCGTCGTCACTCGGGAACGAAAAGCATGTCCCTCTCTCCTCCTCAGCACACCAGGACCGCGATCCGGTGCTGATTGCTCCACTCGCTTCGCTCGCTCCGCGCGGATCATATGGGAGAATCGTCGCCGGTTGATATCAGGAGGATCAGATGGCCAAGAGTGCCCGCAAGCGCCGCGCCCGCAGGAAAAAGAGCGCGAACCACGGCAAGCGTCCCAACGCCTGACGGTTGCCGGCCCAAAGACACCAAACCCCACGGAGATTCCGTGGGGTTCGTCGCTTGCTTGCCGTTCAGAGAGTCTTGCGGATCACGGTTAGCTGGGAAACGATCTTCGCTCGAAGGCGGGTCGGCGCGACCTCACCGCCGCAGCACCGATGGACCAACGACTTGACCGCCTCCTCGACATCAAACCTTTCGAGGCAGGGCTCGCACATCGCGAGATGGTGCCGGATCGCGTCCCCGGTGGCGGCGTCGAGCTCGTTGTCCAAGAACTCATATACGCGTTCGAGCACGTGCTCGCAGTCGTCGAGCGATGCATCGTCGGGTCGTTCGACGTTCATGTCGTGCTCGCCTCCGCTCGCTTGACGCCCCGCTCCCGGGCGTAATCGGCCAAGAGATTGCGCAGCTGCGTCCTGCCACGATTGAGCCGCGACATCACCGTTCCGATCGGAGTACCCATGATTTCAGCGATCTCTTTGTAGGAGAATCCTTCGACGTCGGCCAGATAGACGGCCAGCCGGAAGTCGGGAGCGAGCTGCTGCAACGCGTCCTTCACGTCGGTGTCCGGCAGATTCTCGAGCGCCACCATCTCCGCCGACTTCAGGCCACCAGAAGTGTGCGATTCGGCCCTGGCCAGCTGCCAGTCCTCCACATTCTCCCCGTCGGAGAGCTGCGGCTCACGTTGCTTCTTCCGATAGGAGTTGATGTAGGTGTTGGTGAGGATCCGATACAGCCAGGCCTTGAGGTTCGTACCCGGTGTGAACTGGTGGAAGGAGGCGTACGCCTTGGCGTAGGTTTCCTGGACGATGTCCTCGGCGTCGGCCGGATTGCGCGTCATGCGCAGCGCACCAGCGTAGAGCTGGTCAAGGTATTGCAGTGCGTCTCTCTCGAACCGCTCATGCCGCTCGTCGGCTGTCTCGACGTGGCCAGCGTCGCTGCTCGGCGTGGATGCGGGCGCGCCGCTGGAACCGTTGGGAATGCTCATCACGTACGAGAGTAGTGGCGAGGTGCGCACCAGCGACTGATTGTCCAAGCTGGCGACGAATAGGGGCACGTGAGGTGCAACACGGTCATGATGTCGTTATTCCCGCCACGGCCCCGATGAATCGGCTGACCTCGGTGACAAGACTCATGCGGAGATCAGCCGGGGTAAAGCTCGATGACTTGGCTATTCGGTACCCATGGTCCGCTCCAGAGAGCTCCACCACAGTGATGCCTTGTGCCTGGCCGATGCCGGTGCGGATCTCCTCTGGCGTGCCGAAGCTGTCCTTACTGCCTTGCAAAACCAATCTCGGCATGGTGGGTGCCAACAGCTCCGCCACCCGGGACTTTCCGGGCTGGCCAGGAGGATGCAGCGGAAATGCCAGGCACACTATCGCGACAGGAATCGTCGTGGAGGCAGTGCGGCAGGCCACCCGAGCGCCGGCACTCCGACCGCCCACCACGAGCGGGTGCTCCGCCCACTCTTGTTCGACCAGCCAGCCCAACGCGGCACACCAGGCCTCGTCCAACCGCGGCGGCGGTGCGCCAACCGTACGCCCGGCCGTACGCCAGGGCTGCTCAAATCGCACCACGGTCGTGCCAAGCTCTGGCAGGCTCCGGGCCAGCAGTTCAAGATCAGCGGCGCCCACACCGCCACCCGCGCCGTGACCGAGGACCAGGATTGCGCTCGCCTGCCGAGCAAGATCGACAAAGAACCTGCCAGGCCCTTGCGGCGTATCCACCGCAACGATCGTCGTCTCCATGATCAAATCAAGGTTTCTTGATCAGGCTCCGACTCCGGCTCCGGCTCGGCTGTGATCGGCTCGACGAGCGAAGGATCGTTGTTCTCAACGCTATTGACGTCGGTGGAGACCGCGTATGCCTCGAGCGCGGCTGCCTCGGTCACCGCAAGCAGCTCCAGCGCGTGCTTCGGATTGGTGATCGTGGGATCAAGCCACGCGTCGATGGCCTCGCGAGTGATCACCATCGGCATTCGATCATGAATGTGCCCGGCTGCATCGGTTGCCTCGGTCGTGATCACTGAGCAGGTACGCAGCCACGCCGAGTCGTCGGCGGCATCTTTGCGTGGATCGCGCCAGATCTCATAGATGCCAGCCATCACCAGTAGTCCGCCGTCAGCCCGATGGATGAAGAACGGTTGCTTTTTGGGCTTGCCTTTGCCACGACCCGGCGCCGAGCCTCCTGCGGGCTCTGCCGCATACCACTCGTAGAAACCGTCGGCCGGCAACACGCAACGGCGAGCGCTGAAGGCCCGCCGGAAGGCAGGCTTCTCCGCCACCGTCTCCAGTCGCGCATTGATCATCCGCGAGCCGATCGAGGCGTCTTTGGCCCAGGATGGAACCAGCCCCCAGACCAGCGGGGCGAGCCGACGGCGAACCTCGCCAGTGTCCTTGACGCGCCGCTCGAAGACTGCAGGCACCGCCACAGTCGGCGCGACGTTGTAATCCGGTCCGGGCAAGCCGTCGAACAGATCGTCGACCTCGAATTCCTCCATCAGGTCCTGCGGGCTCGCGGTGGATGCATAGCGTCCGCACATGGATTCGAGCGTATCTGCCGGCACTGACCGATCTCCCGGCAGAGCGCGAGTGGCACAACTGCCGAGGTGAATCGATTCATCGATGGTGCTTGCGACCACTTTCGACTGAAAGACACCACCCTGTTGAGGTGAAGCGGCTCAGTCAGGGTAGGAATGTCCCATGAGTTTGCTGCGCGCTATCCCTCGGACCATGCTGGCCTCGTATTTCGTAGCCGCGGGAATCAAGGCAATCCGGGATCCTGAATCACTGGTACCGGCAGCCGAGCCTCTCGTTGATCGTGTGGTACCGCTGGTCAAGGAGTACACGCCTGAGCAGGTGTCGGGCTACGTGCCCGAGAACACGGTCACCCTGGTGCGGATCAATGGCATCGCTCAGGTGACAGGCGGCCTCGCGCTAGCGACCGGCAAGGGCCGCCGTGTCGGCGCACTGCTGCTGGCCGGCTCACTCATCCCGAGCACGATTGCCAAGCACCCGTTCTGGACCGTGCAAGACCCTGACGAGCGCGCACAAGACCGCAACCACTTCCTGAAGAACGTCAGCTTGCTCGGTGGTGTGCTCCTCGCCGCGCAGGACACGGAGGGCAAGCCAAGCCTTGCCTGGCGCGCTCAGAAAGGCGGCGAGTCGCTGGCCAAGGAGACCCGCAGGGCTTCCAGGAAGCTGACCAAGGGTACGAGCAGAGCCGCCGGGAATGCCACCGAACTAGCTGAGGCTGCCGTGGTCACCGGTGCTGCGCTGCTCGAGGCACTCGCCGACTCTTCGCGCAAGGTGCAGCGGCAAGCGGCGCGACAGCTGAAGGAAGCGAAGGCAGTGGCCGCGCACACGGCTGAGGAGGCCCAAGAGGCTGCAGCCAAAGCGGCGAAGAAGGCCAAGAAGGAAGCCAAGAAGCAGGCCAAGGCGATAGCCGCCAAGGCGAAGGAACTGGGCGAGAACGTCCAGCTTGGCGAGAACTGACTCCACTGACGCCGAGTAGTCAGACTCTCAGCACCATATTTGGTGCTGAGATTCTGACAACTCGGTGATGGTGGTCGAGGATGCCTAGGATCTGAGGAGTGTCTGAACTTCGACAATGGGCCGCGCCGGAGGCGCCGGCCCCCATCACTGCGACGGTGGCAATCCCCGGTTCCAAGTCCGAAACAAATCGGGCCCTGATCTTGGCAGCCTTGGCGAGCGGACCGTCACTGATCACCAAGGGCCTGGAGGCGCGGGACACCCAATTGATGCGCGACGCCCTCCGCAACCTCGGTGTGGACATCGTCGAAGGCAACGGTCAGTGGCGGATTACGCCGCCCGAGACCTTCGTCGCGGGCGACACCATCGACTGCGGCCTCGCCGGCACGGTCATGCGTTTCGTTCCGCCCGTCGCGGCGCTGGCCCACGGCACGGTGCGGTTCGACGGTGACCCACAGGCGTACGCGCGACCGATGGCCCCGATGCTGGGTGCGCTGAGGGCGCTCGGCGTCAGCGTCGGCGGCGCCGGCCGATCGCTTCCCTTCACCCTCACGGGCAATCCGCAACTAGAGGGAGGCGTCGTCTACCTCGATGCATCCGAGTCCAGCCAGTTCCTCAGCGGCCTGCTGCTGGCTGGGCCACGGTATCCACGCGGCATCGACATTTGGCACATGGGGCCGGAGATCCCTTCCCGTCCCCACATTGATATGACCGTGGCCATGTTGCGCGAGAGAGGCGTCGCCATCGACGACTCCACACCGAACCGCTGGGTCGTCTCTGCGGGCGAGATCGAGCCTCGCGACATCACGATCGAGCCGGACCTGTCCAATGCGGCACCATTCCTGGCCGCGGCCGCGATCACCGGCGGAAGCGTAACGGTGCCGAACTGGCCGAGCCGGACGATGCAGCCCGGCGATGCGATCCGCGAGATCTTGCAACAGTTCGGCGCCAGCGTGGCGCTCAAGGACGACGGCCTTCAGGTGCATGGAACTGATCACATCCACGGAGTAGATCTTGATCTGAACGCGGCTGCAGAGCTCACCCCGGTGGTCGCGGCAGTCGCTGCGCTAGCCGACGACACCAGTCATCTTCGAGGCATCGCACACATCCGCGGCCACGAAACCGATCGGCTGGCTGCGCTCGAGACCGAGCTGGACCGGGTTGGCAGCCACGTGGTCCAGACAGACGACGGCCTGACGATTCACCCCCGGCTCCTGGGCGGGGATCTGTGGCATACCTATGCCGATCATCGGATGGCACAGGCCGGAGCCCTGCTGGGCTTGCTGGTTCCGGAGATCGTGCTGGATGACATCGACTGCACCAGCAAAACCATGCCCGAGTTCGAGCAGCTCTGGACGAAGATGATCAACGACTCGGTCCCGGCGTCGGCGGGTGAGGCGACCCGGCAGTGAGCAACGCCGGCTCGCGCCGCGACGAGTACGAGGCCTTCGATCGCCCTCGCCGTCGCAGCACGAGGCCACGTACGAAGGACCGACCCGACTACGCCGACGCCGAGACCGGCACGGTCATCACGGTCGATCGGGGCCGCTATCGAGTGCTGATTGACGATCGGGACGTGACCGCAACCAAGGCCCGGCAGCTCGGCCGAAAGGGCGTCATCGTTGGCGATCTGGTCAAGGTCGTCGGCGACACATCCGGCGCAGAAGGGACGCTGGCTCGCATCGTCGAGGTTGAGGTACGGGCAACCGTCTTACGGCGGACCGCCGACGATGACGACCCGTACGAGCGCCCTATCGTCGCGAACGCAGACCAGCTGGTCATTGTGACTGCTCTCGCGGATCCGCCACCACGGGTCGGAATGATCGACCGTTTGCTGGTGGCTGGGTATGACGCCGGAATCCGGCCGCTGCTCTGCCTCACCAAAGCCGATCTAGCCGCCCCGGACGAACTCATCGCGCAGTATGAGCCGCTCGGGGTCCCAGTTGAGGTGACCTTTCCGGGTGCCGATCTGGATCCGTTGCGGGAGCGGCTGCGAGGGCACCGCAGCGTCTTTGTCGGGCACTCCGGCGTTGGCAAGTCCACCCTGGTCAATGCGTTGATCCCAGGAGCGCGACGGGCGATTGGTGAGGTCAGCGCGACTGGACGCGGTCGGCATATCTCCTCCTCCGCTATCGCGCTGCGGCTACCGGACGCGGAAGACTCTTCATCCCGCCAGAGCTGGGTCATTGACACTCCGGGGGTCCGGTCCTTCGGCCTCAGCCACGTCAGGCGTAACAGGATCCTCGCCGCCTTTGATGACTTGCGCGCCATCGCCGAGAACTGCCCGCGCGGCTGCCGGCATGATGACGCGTCGCCGGAGTGTGCACTTGACGCTGCGGTGGCGAACGGCGAGCTGGCGCCCGCCAGGCTTGAGTCTTTTCGCCGGATGCTCGGTTCCGGACAGTAGCGTAGGCACATGCCCGTCCCCGACACCGCGCGAACAGGGCCCAACGATGCGCTCCGTCGAGGTCTCACCGACGACCTTCGGCTGGCCCACCTGCTCGCCGACGACGCCGACTCGATCACCATGAGCCGCTTCAAGTCACTCGACCTGCACGTCACCTCCAAGCCCGATCTCACACCCGTCTCTGACGCCGATACCGCTGCTGAGCAGGCCATTCGTCGTACGCTCAGTCGCGCGCGCCCCCGCGATGCGGTGCATGGCGAGGAGATGGCCGATACCGGCTGGGGGCCGCGGCGCTGGGTGATCGACCCGATCGACGGCACCAAGAACTTCGTCCGCGGCGTGCCCGTCTGGGGCACCTTGATCGGCCTGATGATCAACGATGAGCCGGCAGTGGGAGTGGTCAGCGCTCCCGCGCTGGGCCGCCGCTGGTGGGCGAGCATGGGCGGTGGCGCGTACGCCGGCAGATCACTGATGTCGGCCACCGCGATCCATGTCTCAGATGTGACCAGCATTGAGGACGCCTCGATGAGCTACGCATCCATCTCGGCATGGGTCGAGGCGCGCCAGGGTCAGCAGTTCGTCGACCTGCTCCGACGGTGCTGGCGCACCCGCGCGTACGGCGACTTCTGGTCCTACATGCTGCTCGCCGAGGGTGGCGTCGACATCGCGTGCGAGCCAGAGCTGGCCTTGCACGACATGGCGGCCTGCTCCATCATCGTGACCGAAGCAGGCGGAATGTTCACTGATCTGGATGGCCGTCCTGGGCCGCTGGGAACTGGCGCGTACGCCACCAACGGTCGGCTGCATGAGGCCGTGCTGGCCCAGCTAGCCCTCGACAATGACCTGCTCGACGACGACGGGCCAGATGATCAAGGAACCGCCTGACCTCGAGTCGGACGTCACCGCCGGCGACATCTGCGGTGTGTTGCTCGCCGCTGGAGCCGGACGTCGTGCCGGTGGGCCGAAGGCGCTGCGGATGGACACTGGTGGCACCTCGTGGCTGCTGCGCTCGATCACGACGCTGCGCGACGGCGGTTGTGACGCAGTAATCGTCGTGCTGGGCTGCCAGGCGATACGCGCCCGCGGCCTGATCATGGCCTCGGAATTCGCCGCAGATCCGATGATCACCGTCGTCGACGCCCCGGACTGGCAGCTGGGAATGGCTAGCTCCTTGCGCAACGGTCTGCTTGCCGCGCGGGTGCAGCCATGGCGAGCGGTGCTGGTGCACTTGGTCGACCTGCCGGATGTGACAGCGGAGGTGGTACGCCGCGTCATCCAGCAGACCCCACCTGGCACCGCGAGCCTGGCCCGCGCGACGTACGACGGCCGGCCCGGCCACCCAGTGTGCATCGGCCGCGACCATCTAGAGTCGATCACGACCAGCCTCGCCGGAGACGCCGGAGCAAAGGACTACCTCGCCATACATGGCGTGCGCAGTGTGGAATGTGGGGATCTGGCAAGCGGTGAAGACGACGACAATGCGTGGCAATCTCGTGGCATCGACGAAAGGCGGGAGCGAAGCGACCCGTGTTGACCTCCGCCACGATGAGTCCGACCACGATCGGGGAGGCCCTGCGCAGCACTGGCTATCTTCCTAGCGAAGGGCTGGCCACGGTCGTCTTCCTGGCGACCGCAATGAGCCGGCCGCTGCTGCTCGAGGGTGAGCCGGGCACCGGCAAAACCTCTCTTGCCGAGGCGTGGGCGATGGTCACCGGCGCCGAGCTCATCCGTCTTCAGTGCTACGAGGGCATCGAGGCTAGCCAGGCACTGTATGACTGGGACTTCGCGCGGCAGATCTTGCATATCAGGGCGGTCGAGGCGGCTGCCGGAGAAGATCTTGATGTGCGCGCGCTGGAGGAGTCACTGTTTCACGAGAGGTTCCTGCTGGAGCGACCCATCCTCAAGGCCTTGCGATCAGCGAACGCCGTATTGCTGATCGACGAGATCGACCGCGCCGACGACGAGTTCGAAGCGTTTCTGCTCGAGGTGCTGTCGACGTTCGCGGTCACTATCCCCGAGTACGGCGAGGTGCGAGCAACGAACCCTCCGATGGTGGTCTTGACCTCTAATCGGACCCGGGAGCTGCACGACGCCCTCAAACGGCGCTGCCTGTACCACTGGATCGACCATCCGCAGCTCGCACGCGAGATTGAGATCATCCGCACCCGATTGCCAGATGTCAGTGCGCGGCTGGCGACCCAGGTGGCCACCGCGGTGCAACGGATCCGATCCAGCGACAACATTCTGAAACCACCAGGGGTCGCCGAAAGTCTCGACTGGGCCCGCGCCCTGCAACGGCTCGGGCACGAACAGCTGGACATCGCTGCTGCCGCCGAGACGCTTGGTGCGGTGTTGAAGTACCGGGAGGACGCCGAGCGTGTGCGACGCGCCCTGGAAGCGATTCTCACTCGGTAGCCTCACATGACCGCCCTGGAAGGCCCGGCGCCGGACGAGCTGCTCGTCGGCTTTGCCGCTGTACTCCGGAAGGCGGGAATGGCCGTCACGCCTGACCGGACCAGCGCATTTGTCCAGGCAGTCGCCTTGACCGGCTTCAGTGATCGCGCCTCGACCTACTGGTCCGGCCGCGCGACGCTGTGTGCCTCGCTGGATGACAACGAGCTTTACGACAGGGCTTTCACCGCATGGTTCACCGATTCACCGCAGGTGCCGCGTACGGAAGGCCCTCCACCATTGCGACGAGTGCCGCAAGCATCCCTGGGCACCGAGTCGGACTCTGATGGCCAGACCACCGGCGAGCTCATCGCCGCTCGCGCAAGTACGACAGAAGTGCTGCGCCACCGCGATCTCGGAACCCTTACCGAGCAGGAGCGAACCCGGCTGGCGGCGCTTTTCGACACCCTCGATGTCATACCGCCACTGCGCCGCGCACTGCGAAGGAGACCTCATCGTCGCGGCTCGGTCGACCTGCGCCGTACGCTGCGCGCTCAGCTACGCGCGGCGGGCGAGCTCTCTGAGCTCCGCCGCAGGCGTCCCAGCCTACGGCGCCGCCGAATTGTGGTGTTGATCGACGTCTCCGGGTCGATGCAGCCGTACGCGGACTCCTTGCTGCGGCTGGCACACCGCATCGTTCGTGCAGCGCCAAACCAGGTGGAGGTATTCACCGTGGGCACGCGGCTCACCAGAATCAGCCCAGCCCTGCGGGTGCGTCAGGCTGACGAGGCACTGGCTGCAGCAGGACGGCTGGTGCCGGACTGGTCCGGAGGCACTCGGCTAGGCGAGGTGATCGGCGCATTCCTGGACCGCTGGGGACGACGCGGCCTTGCGCGCAGCGCGGTCGTGGTGATCGCAAGTGATGGCTGGGAGCGTGGGGACGCCCGATTGCTCGGTGAGCAGATGCGGCAGCTCCGGCTGCTCGCGTCCGCGGTGATCTGGCTGAACCCGCACAGTGGCAAGCCGGGGTACGCTCCGATCCAGACCGGTATTCAGGCCTGCCTGCCTCACCTCGATCGGATGGTCGCGGGGCATTCGCTGGCCACATATGCCGAACTTCTGGAGGTAATGGCGGATGTTTGAGGGGGGCACCGATGCGTGACGTCCTCCCCGATCTGCTTGCCTGGTGGCGAGCGGGCGAGACGGTCGGCATGGGCACCGTCGTCGGCACCTGGCGTTCGGCGCCCCGGCAACCTGGGGCCGCGATGCTGGTCGGCCCCGATGAATCCGCGGTCGGCTCCGTATCGGGCGGCTGCGTGGAGTCTGCGGTCTATTCCCTCGCCCAGGAGGTGGTCGCCGACGGTCATCCGGTCCTGCATCGCTACGGGGTCAGCGACAACGAGGCGTTCGCAGTCGGCCTGACATGCGGCGGGATTTTGGACGTGTTCGTCGAGAAGGTGTCCCAACAGAGCTTTCCCGAGTTGGCCGACATTGCAGCCGACATCCAGGCAGGTCGCCCCGTGGCCGTCGCCACGGTGGTTGAGCATCCAGACGCCGCCAGGGTCGGCATGAGGATGATCGTCCATCCAGGCGAGGATTCTCCGATCATCGGCTCGGTCGGAAGTTCGCGGGCTGATGCCGCCGTCGCCGATGATGTTCGCGGCCTGCTAGCGGCAGGCAAGACCGAGCTGCTCACATACGGCCCAGAGGGTCAGCGGCGTGGCGAGGGCATGCGGGTCTTTGCGGCCAGCTACGCACCGCCGCCTCGGATGCTGGTTTTTGGTGCGATCGACTTCGCAGCGGCTGTCGCCCGGCTGGGTAGTTTCTTGGGATATCGAGTGACCGTGTGTGACGCGCGGCCCGTGTTCGCCACTCGGACCAGGTTCCCGGACGCCCACGAAGTGGTCGTCGATTGGCCGCACCGCTTCTTGGCAGGCGAGGTCGAGGCGGGGCGGATCGATACCCGGACGGTTATTTGTGTGCTCACCCATGATCCAAAGTTCGATGTACCGGTCCTGGAGATTGCCCTCCGCCTTCCGCAGGTGGGATACATCGGCGCCATGGGATCCCGGAAGACCCACGAGGAACGGCTCCAGCGGCTACGTGAAGCCGGGTTGACCGAGGTCGAGCTTGGACGCCTGTCCAGCCCCATCGGTCTTGATCTTGGAGCACGAACGCCTGAGGAGACGGCCGTCTCGATCGCGGCGGAGATCGTCGGCCAGCACTGGGGCGGTCACGGCAGCCGCCTCACGGAGCTGAGCGGACGCATCCACCACACGGCCTCTTGATCAGCCTGTGCCCTGAGATTGTCGAAGGGCACCCTTCGCGCTTCGCCAAGCGCAGCGCGCATTTCACGTGCTGGGCACCGCCGCGAGCGCCTCGATCTCGCACAAGGCACCGGGAACTGCGAAGCCCGTCACGATCGCGACCGTAATGGCTGGTGGGTTGGACCGTTCGCCCCATGCCTCCACAAATGCGGCAAAGCCTTCGAGCAGCGGCGCTCCGTCACGGATCATGATCGACCAGCGAACTACGTGATCAAGGTCGGCGTTCGCCTCCGCGAGGCAGACTTGGAGATTGCTGAGGGCCTGGCGAGCTTGGCCTGCCAGATCATCCGACACTATGCGTCCGGAACTGTCGACGCCGTTCTGACCGCCGATCACGATCAGATCATGTCCTGCCGGAATGCGCACAGCCTGTGTAAAAGCCGGGTTGCTGTGAAGTTGGGCGGGATTGAGGTAGCTGACTGCGTCCATGGCGAGATTGTCCCTGATGTCGGAGGGTTAGCCACCAGCTTTCAGCATGATCAAATGCAAGAGTTAGATTTGCTTCAGGCCGGCGCCGTCGCCAGCCAGCCGCGCAATCACGCGCTCCGGGGGCGACAGTCATCCGAAAGGGAGTGGCGTATGCGAATTTCCGTAGCTGTCGACGGAGTCACCTACACAGATGACGTCGAGCCGCGAACGCTGCTGGTGCACTATCTGCGATACGTGCTAGGCAAGACCGGCACGCTGGTCGGATGTGACACGACCAACTGCGGTAGCTGCACCGTCCATCTCAACGGACTGAGTGTGAAGTCGTGCACCGTGCTTGCTGTCCAGGCGGACGGTGGCGAAGTGACCACGATCGAGGGCATGGCGAGCAACGGCGAGCTGCATCCGGTTCAGCAGGCATTCCATGAGAATCACGCTCTGCAATGTGGATTCTGTACGCCAGGAATGATCATGCAGGCGGCGGCGCTGCTGAACGAGAATCCTGACCCGTCGGACCGCGAGATTCGCGAGGGACTCGAGGGCAACTTGTGCCGGTGCACCGGTTACCAGAACATCGTGAAGGCCGTACGCCAGGCAGCGGGGAGCGTCCGATGACCATCACTGAAGAATCTCCCGAGACCACCCTCGAGGTTGGCCGCTCCCGGCTACGTAAAGAAGATCAGCGCCTGATCACCGGTCGGACTCGGTTCACCGACAATCTCACCGTCCCCGGAATGCTGTTCCTCGGCATGGTGCGCAGCCCCATCGCGCACGCGAAGATCACATCGATCGACGTGGCCCAGGCCAAGGCTGCACCCGGTGTTATCGCGGTCTTCACGGGACCTGATCTTGCCGACGATGTGGGCCCGCTGCCGTGTGGCTGGCCGCTCTCACCCGAGGACAAGGTCCCGGAGTACTACCCGGTCGCAAGGGACGAAGTCAACTTCGCGGGCGAAATTGTGGCAGTGGTCGTGGCCCGGAGCGCCGAAGCTGCCCGCGACGCGACGGAGCTGGTCGATGTCGAGTACGAAGATGAGCAGGTTGTCCTCGATCTCGCGGCTGCCGCGGCTGGGCCTCCCTACGTCCACCCAGCCTGGGAGACGAATGTGTCGACCCACTGGATCTTCGACTCGGCCGAGGCAGGCACCGGTGCCGATGTCAAGGCTGAGATCGAAAAAGCTCGCCAGGACGGCATCGTGCTGGAGCGGACCTTCCGGCAGCAGCGGTTGATTCCGGCCTTCATGGAACCGCGTTCCTTCCTGGTCGACCCGACCGGTGACCAGATCGTCTTCTGGTCATCGACGCAGGTGCCACACTTTCTGCGCGTCTTCACTGCAATTGCGACAAGCACCCCTGAACACAAGATCAGGGTGATCGCACCCGATGTCGGCGGCGGCTTCGGCGGCAAGTTGGAGGTCACGCCCGAAGAGTTCATTACCTTTACGGTGGCGAAGAAGCTGGGCAAGCCAGTCAAGTACACCGAAACCCGCAGCGAGTCTCTGCAGGGTGCCCACCATGGCCGGGATCAGGTGCAACGGTTGACGCTGGCCGCGACCAAGGAGGGCAAGGTCACCGCACTGCACGTCGACCTACTTGCCAATATGGGCGCATACATGGGTCTGGTGGGGCCGGCCATTCCGATCCTCGGCGCGTACATGTACAACGCGATCTACAAGTTCGCCGCTTACCGCTTCGAGGTCAAGAACATCTTGACCAACATGGTACGCACTGATGCCTATCGCGGTGCTGGCCGCCCCGAGGCGACGTTCGCCATCGAGCGACTCATGGATGATCTTGCAGTCGAACTGGACATGGATCCCTTGGAGTTGCGGGCCAAGAACTGGATCACCGCCGAGGAGTTTCCGTTCACCACCGTAGCCGGATTCGAATACGACTCCGGCAACTACGAGGCAGCCACCGCAAGGGCCAAGGAGCTGTTGGACTACGACGGGCTGCGGGCTGAACAGGCCGAACGCCGTGCTCGCAAAGACCCAGTACAGCTCGGGATCGGCATCTCGACATACACCGAGCAATGTGGGCTAGCCCCGTCGCGGATACTCGGGAGGCTGAACTACATCGCTGGCGGCTGGGAACACGCTGAAGTGCGGATGCTCCCACTTGGCACGGTCGAGGTCGTTGTCGGAACGAGCCCTCACGGACAAGGACACGAGACAGCCTGGAGCCAAATCGTAGCCGACAAGTTGGGGGTGGCTTTTGAGGATGTGGAAGTGCTGCATGGCGACACCCAGGTTGCTCAGCGTGGCCTCGACACCTACGGCTCCCGATCACTTGTCGTCGGCGTGACTGCGGTGCTCAAGGCCGCCGACAAGGTGATCGAAAAGGCCAAGCCCATCGCAGCGCACATGTTGGAGGCAAGCGAGGATGATCTTGAGTTCAGAGGTGGCCACTTCTGGGTCAAGGGCACTGATACGGGCAAGTCGCTAGCTGAGATTGCCTTCGCAGCCCTCCAAGCGCACGCCTGGCCAGAGGGAATCGAGCCGAACTTGGATTCTACGGCCTCCTTCGACCCCGAGGTCTACTCCTATCCGCACGGCACCCACCTCGCAGCCATTGAGGTGGACACCGAGACCGGAGCTGTGTCCGTCCGCAAATACGTCGCCGTCGACGATATTGGGAAGGTGATCAATCCGATGATCGTCGACGGTCAGGTGCACGGGGGACTGACCCAAGGGATTGCGCAGGCGCTCTTCGAGGAAGCTGTCTATGACGAGAACGGAACGCTGACCACCGGGTCGTTCGTGGACTACCTCGTGCCGTCAGCGCCCGACTTGGTCGACTTCGTCACCGACCGAACCGAGTCTCCGGCGCTGTACAACGAGCTTGGCGCCAAAGGGGTTGGCGAGGCCGGCACGATCGCCTCAACGCCGGCCATTGTCAACGGAATCCTCGATGCGCTGCGGCCGTTCGGGGTGAAGGACATCGAGATGCCGTGTACGCCGATGCGAGTCTGGAAGGCTATCCAGGGTGCCAGACCGATGACCCAGGAGTCCGCCACACCGAACCAGGCTCAACCTCACTTCGATGCCGAAGGAGGACTGGCATGATCCCGGCGGCTTTCGACTACAAGGCACCTACCACCCTGGACGATGCACTGCAACTGCTGGCATCTGCTGGCGACGACGCCAAGATCATCGCTGGTGGGCAGAGCCTGCTGCCGGTGATGAAGCTCCGGCTTGCGGCACCCGAACTGTTGATCGACTTGGGCAAGATCGATGCGCTCAGAGGCGTCCGCGACGACGGCGACGCCATCGTCATTGGGGCGATGACGACGCATTTCGAAGTCACTCGGGATCCGCTGGTGGCCGAACATGCGTCATTGATCGCCAAGTGCGTTGAGACGGTGGCAGACCCGCAAGTCCGTCATCGCGGCACGTTTGGCGGAGCCTGCTCGCACGCCGATCCGGCAGGCGACATTCCCGCACCAACGCTGGCATTGGATGCTGAATTCGTGATCGCTGGGCCCGGTGGCCAACGGACGGTCGCGGCGGCAGACTTCTTCCAAGATCTCTTCACTACCGCGGTAGGAGATGACGAGATTCTGGTCGAGGTCCGGGTACCGAAGTACACCGGCTGGGGCTCGGCGTATGAGAAGTTTGTCCGAGTGGCGCAACAATGGGCGATCGCCGGTGTCGCGGCTGCGGTCCGGACCGACAATGGCGCGATCGCAGAAGCCAGGATTGCCCTCACCAATATGGGACCGACGCCGATTCGGGCACGAGCAGCCGAACAAGCCCTGGTTGGGGTCGCTGTCGAGCCAGAGGCCGTCGCTGGGGCGCTGACCGGCATTGCCGAGGGCACCGAACCGCCGACAGACGTCAACGGCGACCCTGAGTACCGCCGACATCTGGTGTCGATCTTGGGCCGTCGCGCGGTGCTTGCAGCCGCGCGCACATAGGACGGGCGCGGTGCTGGTGGCCGCGCGCGTATAAGACAGGATGAGCCTATGGACCTGACGCATCGCTTTAGCGTGCCCGCCCCGATGGACGAGGCCTGGAATGCCTTCAACGATCTAGAGGGCCTGGCACCCTGCTTTCCAGGCGCCACGATCACCAGCATCGAAGGTGATGAGTTCACTGGTTCCGTGAAGATCAAATTAGGCCCGATCGCGCTTGTCTACAACGGATCCGGCCGCTACGTGGAACGCAACGATGCGGAACGGCGGGTAGTGATCGAGGCCCGCGGCAAGGACAAACGCGGCAATGGGACGGCAACCGCGAAGGTCACCGCCTCGTTTGCCGGAGATGGCGAGCAGACCCAGGTCGATGTGTTCACCGACCTGGCGATCACCGGGAAGCCTGCGCAGTTCGGCCGCGGGGTGATCTCCGACGTCAGTGACAAACTCCTGGAGCAGTTCCTCAGTTGCGTCTCCGATCGGTTCACTCAAGGCCTCGGCGCCGCCGAGGAAGTTTCGATCGATGAAGCTGCTGCCTCGACCGAAACTGCAGCTCGAGGAGACGAGGCGGACACGGAGCAAACGATTGAGCTCGAGGTGGTGCCTGCCGTGGAGGAGGAGGCGGCGGAAGCTACCGCTTCCGAGCCCAAGGCACCAACAGCGGAGCCCGCTCCCCCGACGACTCCAAGAGTTCCCAAAGCCCCGCCGCGCACGCCACCCCAGCGTGACACTGAGGAAAGTACTCTCGACGTGCTCAGCACAGTGGGTCCGGTCTTGTTGAAGCGGTATGGTCCAGCACTGGCGGTCGTCGGACTGTTGTTGTTCATCCTGATCAAGATCATTCGACGCAAGCGCTAACCCGGCGGTGGCCAGTGAGGCCTACGCGGTCACGGTTTGCGTACTGATTCAGCGTGGTAACACCTGGCTCCTTGTGGTCCGGGCACCCGATGTCGCGGACGCGCCGAACAAGATCGGGATGATCGGCGGCCATGTTGAGGTGACTAATCCGGAGGCCGACGTGCTCGAAGTGACAGCGCGACGCGAGGTGGCCGAGGAGGTCGGACTCGACCTTTCGGCAGTGACGCTGAGCTACCTGGAGTCGGAGTTCTTCATTACCGACGGTGGCGAGCACCAGGTCACCGTGACCTTCACAGCGCTGGCGCCCCCGGGGGTCCAGCCATTCGTAAACGCGCCGAACGAGCTGACCGAGGTCGGCTGGTGGACTCTCGATGATCTTGAAGTTGATCCGCGCTGCCCGTCCTGGTTGCCTCCGCTGATTCGCCGAGCACAGCTGGCCTGGTAACTAAGGTCATGGGTGCTGAGCCCGTCGACGAGCACGAGTGCTTGCTGGGACAGGCTCAGCCTGCATCAGCTAAGCCAGCAGTCTCAGGCGTACCGTCTCCGGCATGCTCTCCAGTTTGTCGATCACCTCGGCAGTCAGGCTCCCGGCGATATCAGTGATCACGTAGCCGAACTCACCGCGAGTCGACAGCACCTGGCCTTCGATGTTGACGTGAGCGTTCGCCAGCAGCCCGTTCACCGTCGCCAGTACCCCTGGCACGTTCTGATGAACGTGCAGCACGCGGCTCCGCCCAGCCGTCCTGGTGTCCGCCTGCACCTGCGGCAGGTTCACCGACATCGTGGTGTGGCCGCTGTCGGCGTAGTCACGTAGTTTGCCGGCAACGAACCGCCCGATATCGGTTTGTGCCTCTTCGGTCGAGCCACCGATGTGTGGTGTCAAGATCACGTTCGGAAGGCCTTGCAGACTCGTGGTGAACGCGTCTCCCGCGCTCTTGGGCTCCTCGGCGAAAACATCCAGTGCAGCGCCGGCGATGTGTCCGCTGAGCAAGTGCTCGCGCAGCGCCTCATGATCAACGACGAAGCCACGACACAAATTGAGAAATAGGCTGCGCCGCCGCATCTTGGCGAACTGCTCGGCGCCGAACAGGCCGGCGTTGCCGGGCCGGCCATCGACATGCAAGCTGACTGTCTCAGCAACCTCGAGCAGCTCGTCGAGTGTCTCGCAGCTCCGCGCGTTGCCGAGTGCCAGCTTGTCCGCGATGTCGTAGTAGTAGACGCGCATTCCCAGCGACTCGGCTACCACCGATAGCTGGCTGCCGATGTTGCCGTAACCGACGATGCCAAGAGTCCGACCCCGTACCTCATGGGCACCCTTGGCCGACTTGTCCCAGACGCCAGCGTGCATCTTCGCGTTCTTGTCGGTGAGCTGCCGCGCCATAGCGATGATCTCGGCGATCACCAGTTCCACCACGCTGCGGGTGTTGGAGAAGGGCGCGTTGAAGACGGGAACGCCGAGCCTGGCGGCGGCGTTGAGGTCGATCTGGTTGGTGCCAATGCAGAACGCGCCGATCGCTTGCAGCTCGGGCGAGGCATCCAGGATGTTGCCGGTGACTGTGGTTTTCGAGCGGATGCCGAGCAGTTGCACGCCTCGCAGGGCATGGATCAATTCCGCGTCGTCCAGAGCTGTTTTGACAGCCTCGACCTCGATGCCGCGCTCGGTCAGCAGTCGGACGCCTTCCGGATGGATGTTTTCCAGCAGTAACGCCTTCATGGCTCCTCGTTGCCTATACCGAATGCAGCCACCAGTGTAGGAATCGGGTAATGATTCACAAATCGAGATATCTCAGGGCCTATCTCAGCCGACGACGGAGGGTGCAAGGTCTGTGTAGCTCTGCCACGAACCTCGTCCTGTCGCCGACAGAATCCCCGCAAGGCAAGCGTCGGCGAAAACGTCCGCCGCTGCCGCTAGCAGTGCATTGAAGGCGAGGAGCGACGAGATCTGATCCGCACCGATTGGGCGGCCCGACGTGGCGAGACAGAAGACAGTGTCGCCGTCGAACATCGAGTGGACCGGCCGGATGGCGCGGGCCATGCCGTCGTGCGTGACGGCGGCGATCTTGGTGGCCTGAGCCTTGGTCAGCGTTGCATCTGTCATGACTACGCCGATCGTGGTGGCGGCGGAGCGCTGCGCCTGCGCATAGGCCGTTGCTAGCGCATCTCGCTCGTCATCAGCCGGCGTCGCGAGCAGTTGCATCCGATCAGCCCACAGCCGGCCGGTCGCAGGATCCACTACCGATCCCGCCGCGTTGACGACGACGGCCGCGGCAACTGAGACGCCCGAGTCAAGCTCCTTTTCGACGTAACCGAAGCCTCCCTTGATCCCTCCGCAGACAGCACCCGTGCCCGCCCCCACCGATCCGGTTGCGGGTGGCTCGCTCGTCGCCGCAGCCAACGCCAGCCGCCCGAAATCCTCCGTCGGCCGATTTCTGAAAGCACCTCCACGGCCGAGGTCGAAGATCACCGCCGCCGGCACAATCGGAACAACCTGATGAGGTTCCAAGCCGACCGGCCACCCGATTCCGGCGTGCTCGAGACCGGCCATCACGCCGTTCGCCGCTGCCAACCCGTACGCGCTTCCACCGGTAAGGACGACGGCGTGAACCCGGTCGATCGCTGTCGTTGGATTCAACAAGTCGGTCTCTCGGGTTCCCGGGCCACCGCCGCGTACATCCACCCCACCTACTGCGCCGCCCCGGGCCACCACAACGGTCGTCCCCGTCAGCCAGCCATCGCCATCCGCCGTGTGATGGCCGATCTCAAAACCCTCGATCACGCGCTCATTCTGCCGACCTGTCGGCGTTAGACAGCGAAGCGGGTGCCGGCGAAGGATCCAGCCAGCGTGGAACTGCGGGTGAGGGTGGCGTGACCATCACCTTTGTAGAGCACCAAGTGTCCGTCGGCACTGCGGGCGATGACATCGACGCGCCGGTCACCATCGACATCGCCAACTGAGGTGATGCTTGAGATACCCGCCCAGCCGCTGGCCAACGGGACCGGTGGCGCGAATCCACCCTCGATTCCCTTGTGCAGCAGCAACTGATCCCCGCGCATGCTGATCAAGTCCGGTCTACGGTCACGATTGAAATCGCCCGGGCTCCGGAGCCAGGAATGATCTTGCCACTTGCGACTGATCAACTTCCGGCTCGCACGTCCTGTCTTGCCATCGCCGTAGTAGAGCCAGAGGTTGCCCGCCTCGGTGATCACTGCCAGATCGGGATGGTTGTCACCGTTGGCATCGCCGATGCCTGTCATCGACCGGATGTTTGCGCCGAACCCCATACTCACGGCTGCAGCCAGTTGGCCAGTCTTGGTGCCGCACAGGAGATAGATTTTCTCCGCCGGCGTCCGGATCAGGACATCCTGATAGCCGTCGCCGTTCCAGTCACCCGCATTCACGACGTGGGTGTAGGAATCCACATTCGCAGCGATCGTGACAGGTTGTTGCAGCGCGCCCTTCACGACTGGGTATCGCTGCAGTGCACCTGTCGGGCTGATCAGGAGCAGGTCCACCGCGGAGTCTGATCGATAGCGCCGGGGGAAGGTCGCGTACGCGCCGGCCGGCTTGTAGACGACGGCTTGCAGCGACGGGCTGGGCATGGTCCTGCTCCCAGCGACCATGTACAGCGAGGAACGCATGCCGAACATGTGCTGAAAGGTCGTGCCCGAGACAGTCGCGGTCCGGGAGCTTCCGATGATCTTGATCGTCCTGACCCGACCGCCCCAGGAGCCGGCGCCATCGCGATTGGTGATCTGCAACTGCTGCACCGTTCCCACCGAGGGCCAGGCCTGGCTGATGCTCCCGGCGCTGATGGTGCGGGTCCAGGCTTGAGACTTGATCACTCCGTCGTAGGGATCACGGTGGGCGGCGAGGTAGGAAAAATCGCCCTGGGCGCTGTAACCGCCGTTGGATGATGCGAACTGGGTGAGCGCCACCTTGCCCCGATAGGTGACGATCTTGCCGGCGGTGGCCTTCACTGCCGCGTTGCCACGCTGGGTCTCCCGACCCTTTCCGCCGTAGACCTGACAGGCGGTGGTGTCGCAGATGTCGTAGCCGGTGTACCCGCCGAAGTCTCGCAGCCGGACCGCGTACGAGCGCGCCGCAACTGCCTGCGCCCGCACCGCATCGGCCGCCCACGAGGTGGGCATTTCGGCTGGCACCACTCCCTTCACATAGTCCTCGAGCAGCACGTTGTTGATCGTTCGCCCGCCCGATCCCCTCTTGATCAACGCGACCGTCCCGCGGTAGGAACGCACCGAACCGTTCGGCACTACGACCTTCACGATCTTGGAATTTGTGGAGAACGACCAGGTGCCCGCGGACAGACCCGTCGACTTGGTCACATAGCTGCCGGCTCTTGTCCGGTAGCTGAGCCGGTAGCCGGCGCCGCGACGACTGATGCGCCATGATGTGTAGCTGTTCCCAGTGGGCACGGTGTAGTGGTGCCCGGCGGTGTCGCGGACGGTCAGTCCGCTTGCCGGCAAGACCCGCAGGCTGCTGTCGTTATCTGCTGTGATGAAAACCTTGATCCTGGTACCGCTGGGCATGGTTTTCAATTGGGTACCGCGATAGTAGAAAGCTAGGATCTGCTTCCAGGACAGGCCTTTACGAGCAGCGCCGTACGCGCCGTACTGGGACATCCCCCATCCGTGGCCCCAGCCGGCACCGTGGATCGTGAAGCTTCCCGACTTTGACGAGACGGCGGAGTCGGCGTGCGCGGGGAGCGTGCTGAGCATCGCGGATGTAGCGATCATGATCAAAGCCAGCGGCACGCCGAGAAACCGCCGGATCTGGCTGGCAATGAGGATGTCTACGCGTGTCGGGGAAGGAGACATTGCTGTCCGTTCTTGGGCCGTCCGTTTCTTAGGAGGTGGCCATTAGCCTTCAGCACGTCCGACACGACACGCAAGTGAAGAAAAGCAATTAATGTGGCAATTGTGATCCGGCGTGTCAAGAGTTGAGTGCGATTTCAGCACCTTTCTCGGCGGAGGCATAGCAAGCATCAATCACGACTGCACGCGCGAGCGCCTGCTTCCCGCGATGGTTGGTGTAGTCACCCGATCGCACTTTTGCCACGAAATCCACGACACATTCGGTATGCAGTCCGTCCGGAGGCACGTCCGGATGCAGGATCGCCGGGACCCCAGATTTCTCGGTCCAGATACTCAGGGTGCGGTTGGGATCATTGGGAGCACCCCACTCGATGCTGGCGCCACCGTCGGAGCCGTACATGGTGACGTAGCAATGATCTTTCGGGATCCATTGCGCCCAGCTCGATTCCAAGAGCAGCGTGCCGCCATCGTGTAGCCGGAGGAAGGCGGTGGAAAGATCCTCGACATCGAAAGCGCCAGGCTCAACGCCGGTCTTGCGCAGCAGCGGCGACGGAGAACTGCCCTTGCCGCGGGGGCCGAATTCGGCGTACGTCGCGGCAGTGACCGCCCGGACCGGCGGCTCCCCCATCAGATAGAACGCGATGTCCAGCATGTGCACGCCGAGGTCCATCAACGGCCCGCCGCCCGAAGCGGCCCGACGTGTGAACCAACTGCCGAGCCCCGGGATCCCCTCACGACGCAACCAGCCGGTCTTGGCGTAATAGATCCGGCCCAGCAAGCCCGCATCGATGATCTTCTTCAGTGCTTGGACGTGGCCACGCCGGCGATGGTTGAACGAGACATCGAGAACGCGGTCGTTGCGCTCGGCCGCCTCCACCATGAGCCGCGCGGTGTCGGCGTTCTCGGCCATCGGCTTCTCCGAGAGCACGTGCATGCCCGCATCAAGCGCGGCAACCGCCATCGGAGCATGCAACGTGGTGGGGACTGCGATGCTCAACAGATCAAGTTGCCCATCATCAACAAGCTCTCGCCAGTCGGTATAACGATGCTTCTCCGAGATCTTGTACGTGTCCCCGAGCTGCTGCAGAGCGTCGATCTCCATCCCGGCCAGCGCGACAAGATCGACATCCGCGGTATTCGCATACCCGAGCATGTGTTGCTGTCCCGCCCAACCCAGGCCGATCACTCCGGCGCGAAATCGATCACTGCCGCTGCTCATGCTTCCACGCCTTCGGCGACGTGCCGTGTGTGAATGTGTGGTGCAGGGCTATTGATCACCGCCGGCGGATTGAAGCCTGTGCCCCGTTCGGGCTGGGCCCACAGCACCGCGTTCGCCAGCACGCGCTTGATATCCGGGTGGTGATAGATCGGGTATTCCTGATCACCGGGTGAGAAGTAAAAGATCTTGCCCTTGCCGCGTCTCCAGCAGCACCCAGATCGAAAGACTTCGCCGCTGCTGAAGGTAGAGAGGAAGATCAACTCCTCCGGGGCGGGGATGTCGAAGAACTCCCCGTACATCTCATGCTCCTCGATCATGATCGGATGCGGAATGCCAGCGGTGATCGGATGGGACGGGTTCACGGTCCAGATCAGCTCGGTGTCGCCGGAGTTGCGCCAGGCCAGCGAGCAGGTCGTGCCCATCAGCCGGCGAAAGATCTTGGAAAAGTGGGCCGAATGCAATACCAGTAGCCCCATTCCGCCGAGCACGCGCTGGTGCACTCGATCAACGATTGCTTCGTCTACGCCTGCATGCGTCGCATGTCCCCACCAGGTGAGCACATCGGTCCTTGCCACGACTTCCTCGGTCAAACCATGCTCTGGCTGATCTTGAGTGGCGGTCTGCACGCTGGCGGAGTCGCCCAGCAGTTCGGTGAGGCCGTTGGCTATTGCCCCGTGCATGCCGTCCGGGTAGCGCTCGGCCATACCAGCCCGGTCTCGCTCGGATTGTTCATGAAAGTTCTCGCCCCAGACGGTGACGCGGATCGGTGATGTCACGTTGGCCTAGTCTGCACGAAGTCCGGCAGCCGTCTGGACCCGTCTGATGCGCTGGTACGCGTGCCCGCGCTTGGTGAATCATGAGGCATGGACTCCGAGGCCTCTTCCTTGCGCCGGCTGGAACTGCGCGCCTTCGACTTGAGTGACCGAACGCTGCGGCGTGGTCGAGCATCGGCATCACGCCGTGTCGACCGGCTGCGGCAGCGGTCCTTCATGATCATCGAGTGCTCGATCACCGCGGGCCTTGCCTGGCTGCTCGCGGGCCAGTTGATCCACCACGAGGTGCCCTATTTCGCTCCGGTCGCTGCCACGCTCGTGCTTGGCGCGACATCGGGGCAGCGGCTCCGTCGCGGTGTCGAAGTGGCGATCGGCGTTACGGTCGGTGTCGCGCTCGGCGACATCTGGTTGGCCTTCTTTGGAACCGGCACATGGCAGATCATGCTGGTCATCGCGATCTCGACATCCCTGGCGACTCTGTTAGGAGCCGGCCCGCTGATCATGAGCCAGGCGGGCGCCCAGTCGATCGCGGTGATCGTGCTGGCACCCAATCTTGGATACGGAATCAACCGCTGGATCGATGCGGTGATTGGGTGTGCGCTCGCGCTGTTGGTAGCGACCGTGGCGCCCAGCGGTCCACTCCGCAGGCCAAGTGAGGTTGCCGCCAAGATTGTCGCTGGGATGGCTGACACGCTCGACGCCGCGGCCGATGCCCTCGCGACGAAGGACGAGAAGGCTGCTACTGCAGCGCTGGATCGGGTCCTAGCGGGCGAGAAGGATCTAGCCGTTTTCGATCAGGCCGCGGAGGATGGCCTCGCATTTGTCCGTTATTCTCCGTTTCACCGCCGCAGGCTGTCCGCCGCAACCGCATTGGCCGAGTTCCATTTACCGCTTGACCAGGCAAGCCGCAACCTTCGAGTCCTTGTACGGCGATGTGTGATCGATGTGTGGCGGGGCGAAGACGCGCCGGCGGCATATCAAGATCTGATCCGCCAGCTCGCGGAGGAATGTCGGCTCATCGCTCGGGAGCTGGCGGATGGTCGCCTCCCAACCGCTGCGAGAGATCGACTCCGTGAGATCGGTGAGGCTACCGCCCAGCTTCCACTCAGCCACTCGATCTCAGCCGTGGTGATCTTGGCCCAAACTCGCTCCTTGGTGGCCGACATGATGGCGCTGACTGGCATGAGTTATGTGGATGCACGCGAACTCATTCCAAGCATGGAATGAGGCGCTGCCTGATTTGGCTTGATTGGCGAGCTGACGTAGGGTGGGTCACTGCCGACGCGGGGTGGAGCAGCTCGGTAGCTCGCTGGGCTCATAACCCAGAGGTCACAGGTTCAAATCCTGTCCCCGCTACTCTCGGAAAGCGCTCTTGACAAGGTGAAACACCAGTCAGGAGC
>Ga0207428_10001390_pt1 | contig 25540 bp, 18 predicted proteins | sample RhiMethybrSRZTD1_FD_187600 | JGI IMG/M metagenome (GOLD analysis project Ga0207428, IMG submission 187600) | Populus rhizosphere microbial communities from Tennessee, USA - Rhizosphere MetaG P. TD hybrid SRZTD1 (SPAdes) (version 3) | ecosystem: Host-associated > Plants > Roots > Rhizosphere >...
GAGTGCGAAGATGACTGAGGAGCGTGTTCAGGAAGTGTTGCGAATCTGTTCGGAGAAGCAGATCGTGGTGAAGCGGATGCGGATCACGATGGAGGAGTTGTCGTCCGGGGACCACGGATTTTATTCACGTAAAGCGGCGAAGTCACAGGGATGATGCTTGGACACGGTCCAAGCGAGACAATAGATGGCCCAGGAAGTAGTTAACATCAGCGTTCGAAGAGTACCGGTTAGGATTCTGCTGATCCTGTTGCTGGTGGCGGCAGGGTTCTGGTCGTACTACGTCGTGCGCTGGTATATCGGCAATACCCTTGCGGAGTATTTCAGTCCCACTGAAAGCCCCATCCACGTCGCAAACATGGCCGAGTCGATGGCTCCGAACGATCCGCTAACGCACTGGCGGATTGCTCAGGTTTCACAGAAAACGCTGCCGCTCGATCAGCAGGCCACCGCTATCGCCGAATACGAGAAGGCCGTGAGCTTGTCGCCTTACGACTATCGCTATTGGATGGCGCTGGGAACAGCTCACGAACAATCCGGCGATCCGGTCAAGGCCGAACTTGCGCTCAAACAAGCCGTCACACTCGCTCCATCGTACGCATACCCACACTGGTTTCTCGGCAACCTCTACTTGCGAAATGCTCGCTACAACGAAGCGTTTGCAGAGTTGCGCCGTGCCTCTGAAGCGGATACCGAACTGTTGCCGCAACTCTTCAATCTGAGTTGGGAAATCTATAACGCCGATGCCGAAGCGTTGAAAAACTCAGTCGGTCAGAACTCAACTGTGAGGGCAAAGTTTGCACTTTACCTGCTCAGCCAGAAGCGCTTCGAAGAAGGAATGCGTTTATGGAACGTGCTCAGCAGTGAAGAAAAGAAAGAAAACAAGGAAACAGCGGAGTCGATCGTAACCACTTTGAGAGGGGAAGCGAAGTTCCACGACGCACTGCAGGTTTGGAACGACATCGCGAGCGAAATGTTTCGCCCGAAGATTGGGGACGTCTTCGATGGCGGCTTTGAAGAACCGATCGCCTATGCTTCCGACACTGTCTTCGGCTGGCAGGTAAAGAGCGCGCCACAAATGCAGATCGCGATCGATCCGACCAGGGGTCACAACAGTTCACGCAGTCTGCGACTTCTCTTTCAGGTGCGCGCCAAAATTGAGGGTATCAATGTCTCGCAACTGGTTCCGGTCCAGCCTGGGACTGAGTATGACTTTGAGTGCTACATAGCCACGGAAAAACTCGAGACTGGCAGTGCGCCCCAGCTTCAGATTCTCGATGCAAACACCGGCGCCGGTTTGTTCGACTCGCCACAGGCACCGGGCGGAACGAACGACTGGACGCGAGTCAACGCTTCGTTCAAAACGTCTGACAAAACTGAAGCCATATTAATCAAGATCGTGCGTGTCCCTTGCGGTGAGGATGTTCCCGTGTGTCCGATTTTTGGTTCCGTTTGGTATGACGACTTCTCTCTCAAACGAAGAAACTAGCGTGATGGTTGCCGAGAGCGCGCCGGAGGAGCTGGAAAAGAGCTCCTCGGAACGCGGCGTCTATCGCATCCGGCACACACTCGCGAGCCGATTCGCGTTTCTCGTGATCTGCGTCGCGATCGTTCTTTCAGCACTCGCTTACGGCACAGTTCATTACTGGGCTCTCGCGCTCTTCAACATTGGTGGTGTGACGATCCTGCTACTCTGGGTGGTGGATGCGTGGACGCTCGGAAATCTCCGTGTAAACCGTAATGTTCTGCAACTGCCGTTGATCGGACTGATAGTGCTCGGGCTGGTTCAACTGCTACCGCTGCGTCTGATCAGTTCCGGGGGCGCCACCGACGTCGCGCTGGCTAACAGTCTTACGCTCGATCCAAATTCAACCAGACTGGTTTTGGTCCAACTAGGGTCGCTGCTGATCTATTTCGGGGCGACGCTCGTGTTTACGGACACGCCTCATCGCCTGCGCGTGCTCGTGCGGACGATCATGGTCTTCGGTTTCCTGCTGGCGATCTTTGGCTTGACGCAGTCGTTCACCAGTCCCACAAAGGTTTACTGGATACGCGAGCTAAACCAGAGCACCGCCTTTGGTCCCTTCATCAATCGCCATCACTTTGCCGGTTACATGGAACTGACGATCGCGTTGCCGTTAGGTTTGCTGTTTTCCGGCGCGGTCGAAAAAGAGAAGCGCATCATCTATCTCTTCATTGCGGGACTAATGGGAGTTGCGCTCGTGATGACGGCTTCGCGCGGTGGCATTATCAGCCTGGTGGCTGAGATCCTGTTTCTCGTCGTCGTAACGGCGATTTGGAGAAAGCCGAGTGAGAGACGGCGGCGAGTGAAGAAATACCACCGGCTCAAGCGCGTTGCCGGACGTCTCGGTATGGCCGGGGCGTTGCTCTTCGGACTGTTGTTGGGCGTGATTTTGCTGGGCGGAGAATTTTCGATCAATCGTTTCATCGATAGTGTGAACACCGATGATCCGACGACCGGGCGTGCACACTTTTGGGCTGTGACGGTCGATATCATCAAGGCGCATCCGTTTCTGGGTACGGGTCTGGGAGCGTTTGGTGTGATTTACACGCGTTACGATTCGCGCAATGGTTTGTACCGGCTCGAGCAGGCGCACAACGATTACCTGCAGATATTTTCTGACGCCGGAATCGTGGGTGCGGCAATCGCGCTCTCGTTCATCCTGCTGCTGTTTTATAAAGGGTTCTCGCGCGCTCGCTCGCGCGATGATTTTAGACGCGGAGTTGCAATAGCAGCGCTGAGCGGATGCTTTGCCGTACTCGTGCACAGCTTTTTCGATTTCACGTTGCACACGACTTCGAACGCGCTCTTGTTTTTGGTGTTGGCTGCTATCGCGACGATGAATGGTCGCGTCGAAGATGCCCCGCGCCAGCGGCGAAAACGCCCGTCGTCCACAGATTACACAGATTCTTCCACTGTAGTATGATTCGCTAAAACCTATGGCCTCGGCAACTAAAGCCAAAAGCAAAGACGATGTACTTTCAAGGGAAGCTTCTTCAGTTCCGGGACTAATTCTAGCGGCGGTCTTACGCCACAACAAAGATGATGCGCTCAATCACCGCAGCGACGGCAAGTGGCACAACATCCCCGCGGCAAAGTTCGTCGAGCGCGTCAAAAACGTGGCGCTCGGATTGGCTGGACTCGGTATCCGCCCGGGAGATCGCGTCGCCCTGTTTTCCGAGAATCGTCCCGAGTGGTCCATTGCGGATCTTGCCATTCTGAGTTTGGGAGCGATCAATGTTCCCATCTACACGACCCAGGCACTCGAACAGGTCGATTACATTCTTTCCGACTCCGGCGCGCGAGCCGTATTCATTTCCACTCGTCGGCTTTACAAACACGTTCTTCCAGTGTTCACCAAACGACCGCTGGAACATTTGATCTTCTTCGAACCGGAAGTCGCTGAAGACGTCGAACACGGCCTTTCATTGGAAGCGTTGGAACAGCAGGGAAGCGAGCTCGCCGAGCAGCGTCCAGGGGCCTTTGATGCCTATTTGCAGGCGGTTAGACCCGAGGACCTGGCCACGATCATTTACACCTCCGGCACGACTGGTGAGCCGAAGGGCGTAATGCTGACGCACAACAACTTCATGTCGAATGTGCAGTCGATTGCGAAGGGCTTGCCGATCGTTGCGACTGACACGGCGCTGTCAGTGTTACCGTTGTCGCACATTTTTGAGCGCGACGGATTCTACGTCTTCTGTTATTGCGGCGTGTCGGTTTATTACTCGGCGTCGTTTGATCAGGTCGGTGAGAACCTGCGTGAAGTGGCGCCGACCGTGATGACGGCCGTGCCGCGCCTGTTTGAGAAGGTCTATCACCGTATCATCAAAAAGGGGATGTCGGAAAAGGGCGTCAAGAAGTCGATCTTCCTGAGCTCGCTGGAGGTCGGACAAAAGTACGGTGAACTCAAAGACAAGCGGAAGTTGATCCTGCCGCCGTTGGCCATCAAGCAGAAGCTCGCCAGCAAGCTCGTGTTTTCAAAATGGCGCGCGGGTGTTGGTGGGCGTTTGCGATATTTCGTTTCAGGCGGTGCGCCACTTTCGCCGACGTTGTCATATTCGTACCTTGCGGCGGGAATACCGATTCTGCAAGGCTACGGCGCGACGGAGACCTGCATTGTCTCGGCAAACCGCCCCGGCAATAATCACGTCGGGTCGGTGGGAATTCCTTTTGACGGCATCGAAATCAAGATTGCAGAAGACGGCGAGATCCTCGTTCGTGGTCCGAACGTGATGCGAGGTTACTACGGCCAACCGGAAGCAACCGCGGAAGTGTTGAAAGACGGTTGGTTCTACACCGGCGACGTCGGCTACATCGCGAAGAACGGACATCTTTACATCACCGACCGTAAGAAAGATCTATTCAAGCTCTCCAACGGGAAGTATGTTGCGCCCCAGCTCATCGAGAGTCTTCTGAAGGAAAGCGAGTTTGTCAGTCAGGTGGTTGTAGTCGGTGCGGGCCGAAAGCAGCCGGTCGCTTTGATCGTTCCTGACTGGGAGAGCCTCAATCATGCACTTGCCGAAGCGGGTGAAAAGGCGCCGAAGGATCACACTGAACTGAGCAAGTTTCCAGCCGCTATCAAGATCGTCCAGCAGGACACCTCGAGGCTTACCAAAGAACTAGCCGATTACGAACGGATTCGAAAAGTAGGATTGCTGCCGAATGAGTTCAGCATCGACGGCGGCGAACTCACCCCCACACTCAAAGTCAAACGCAAAGTCATCGACGAGCGCTACGGCGATTTAATCGAAGAACTCTACTCCTAGCCACAAAAAGGCACACAAAACACAAAATAAGTGCACTTCATTTTTGGGTTTTTTGTGTTTCTTTGTGGCAAAGAATCGACTCAGCCAAAATACGCAGATCCATCGGGATTTCCGGGGCTGTTTGACTACTTGCCGCAGATTCATGATGCGCCAGAAGTGGCAGTTCAGCATTGCAGAAGTCGCAGACTCTGAGATGTTTTGTGACGAGAATTTCGGCCTCAACCGAGAGGGTTTGAGAGCGAAAAGAGAGAAGCGTCGCTGAGGCTGGGCACGCGCCAGTCTTCAGAAATGGGGTTGTCGTCTTCGAGGCCTTCATTCCATCTTCCCTGAGGTTCAACGTATCAAAACGCACAATTCGCCCTCGGTTCCAGAGCTTTCTACAGCTTTTAACTCCCTTTTCCTAGCAAATTCACACATCCCTCCGAGTGTAAAAAAATGTTGCTCCTTATTTAAACTGATGTTACCATGACGCTCGTCAGTCAGGGCCGGGCCGGGCTATCTGACGCATCTCCAGGAACACCACCGCTATCCCGCGGTAAAAAAATCTGGCAAAAAACGAGAACTTACCCACCCGCTAACGCGCGGTGGTAATGACTGTACCCAGGTCGGATCCTGACTTTAACAACCTATCCAGACTCACCTGCCTGAATTCTCAGTGACGAAACTCCCAGACGACGTAGGACCAACACGGACAATCCTGTGAAATCCATAAGTGAAGATCCTGAAAAAGCAGCGGACCTCGAACCGGGCGAAAACCGCCCGATGCCCAGAGAGCGCCGCAACGACCGGCACGGAAAGAATGCGAAATGGGTGGAGAGCCTTCGGTCTTCGGACGTCAATCGTCTCTGGACCGACCTGCACCGCATAGTGTCGCATCATCCGCTGGTCAGAGCTTCGCGCAGTGCCGGCCTGCTGGTTGAAGAGGGAATGGGCGCGGCCTACACCGACCTCACGCAGGAGTTGTTTGTTCAACTACTCAGCAAAAACCGTTTCGAACACTACCTCGAGACGGAGATGACCGACTACGAGATTGAGTGTGAGATCAGCCAGATCGAGTTAACCAACCTGCTGACGGCCGAACTTCGCAAGCGTCACCCGGAGAGTTATCGTCTGGCGCGTCGCATTTCGACGTTAATCCAGTCGAGCCCAAACTTCCGTCGTTTTGATTCAAGCGGTATGGACGACGAGCCCCACCGGCGTCTTGCGGACCGTGTTTATGGTTTAAGCGAGTGGAACGACAACAAATCGCGCCGCGGCGCACATGAAGTCGAACAGCGGGTGCAGATCATTGCCGTGCGGCAGCGAGACACTCGAATGGTAGGTTGTACGGGCGATTCGCAGATTGTGATCAGCAATCCGGATCTGGAAGATTTGATCGTGTCGGTGCTGGACGCGGTTGATTCACCGGTTGACGTTCGGACGCTCCGGAGTCTGGTGATGTCGCGCTTGCCGGTGATGGACATTTATCTCGTTCCGCTCGACGGCGACGACAGCGACAATGAGAACGGCAACAGCTACGAGCCGGTAGACAAGCGCGAGAATCCCGAAGAAGGATTGGTGCGGCGTGAGTCTGAGCGGGAAGCAGCGGGTTTTGTGGAGCAGTTTCTGGCGAGTTTGAACGAAGCGGTACGTGGCAAAGTAAAGCAATACAATCGCATCATCGGCGTGCTCTGGTATTGTTATTTGAGTCCGGATCACGCGACGCAACTGGAAGTAGCGGCGGTATTGGGTGTTTCTGACTCATTGGTTTCGGACTATCGCCGCCGGATCGAGCAGGAGTTGCGGGCGCTGTCGTTTACGGAAGTTGAGGAGGCGAAACAGTTCGAGCTGGCGCTGCGGAAGCGTGTGCAGACGCTGATGTTTGAGATCGAGGAGAAGGAAGTAACGGTTTAGAATCCGGTCTCGTTATCAGTACTATCTACGAGCTGCGGTCGCTCTGGCATCGCGGCTCTTTTGATTTTGGCTCTGCGCAATTAAGATGGAGCGCTTCTTTGGAGTGCGGCGGCCTGGCGCCGCTTTGGTCTTGATCGAGTGCGATCGATAAAAAGCGGCGCCAGGCCGCCGCACTCCAAGGAGGCGTCCGGAATTAACGATTAATATGTCTGGCAAGTCCGACTTTGTTGATTACGAGCCGCTTCGAAGGCCGAAGCGAAAAAATGAGAGGGAGAGTGAAGACTTTCCGTCTCGGAAAGCCGGCGGATTTGCCAGTGAACTGGAGTCGGGGTTTGCGGAACCGATCGAAGCCGAAGTAGTTACGCCCTCACGTCAGCAACCGAAAGTACCTCTACAGAAAGCCACACCGGCAACCCGCGTCCGTGGGGCCCTCAAGCGCGGTCACGCGGTTAGTTTTGCAGGTCTATTTCTGTTTACAGTTGTGCTCTACTTTCGGCCGTACGAGCTATTCCCTTTTCTTAGCTGGACAGCCACAGCCGCTTTCTGGATCGCAGTCGTCACGGTCGCAATTTTTATTCCCATTCAGCTCGGTTTAGAGAATCAGATCACGACTCGACCGCGTGAACTCAAGCTACTGTTTTTTTTGGTGCTGGCCGCACTGTTGTCAGTCATATTCGCGTCGGACCCAGGGGTCGCATGGAACAGGTTTACTGAGTACCTGAAAGTGGTACTCATGTTTGTGGTGATGATCAATGTGGTTCGCACGAAGGCACGTCTTAAGGCGCTCGTAATACTGTGTTTGATTGCAAGTATTTTTTTTAGCGTCGCGGCAATAAACGATTATCGACTTGGTAACCTCGTTGTTGGTGGTGAAAGAGTTCGAGGAATCGTCGGCGGAATGTTTCAAAATCCAAACGATCTGGCGCTTCATTTGGTAACCATGGTTCCCCTTGCTGCGGCTTTATTTCTTTCTACCCGCAATCTTGTGACCAAGCTGCTCTACGCAGCAACAGCGATAATTTTAGTTGCGGGCATTGTGGTGACTTTTTCGCGCGGAGGATTTCTTGGCCTGGCAGTTACGCTGATAGTTTTTTTCGCGAAGGTGACACGCGGCAGTAAGGTGGTATTTGGTGCCGTGATATTGGTTGTTGCCCTCGCGATTGTGATGTTTGCTCCGGGTGGTTATGGTGGCCGCATGTCTAATCTGAGTGATATGTCGGCGACAAACCGCCAGGACGATTTAAAGCGTTCCGTTTTCCTGACGATTCGTCATCCGATCTTCGGAATAGGTATGGACAACTTTCAAATCTATTCCAACCACGGATTAGCGACGCATAACGCATACACTCAAGTCTCTGCCGAATTAGGCATCTTTGCCGCTGTTTGTTATGTGCTGTTCATGATTGTGTCCGTGAAATCGACGCGGCGAATACAGAAGGAGAGTGAGAAAGCCAAGCCGAAGCCCTGGGAGTATTACTTTGCGATTGGTGTTCAGGCGAGTCTGATTGGCTACATGGTGTCCAGCTTTTTCGCGTCGGTCGCGTTTCTTTGGTACGTCTATTATCTGGTGGGTTATGCGATCTGTATGCGCCGAATTTATGAAGCTTCAAATCCGGCAAGTATAGAACCAGTTCCGGTAGGCAGGGATAGCTAACTGTGAGTGGCCTGAACGAATTCGTAGAGGGAACGCCCGGCGCCCAGTCTCCCGAGGTAAGCGTGATAATTCCCGCTTACAAAGTTGCGCCATTCATAGTGGAAACACTCGAGTCAGTTCTGGCCCAGACATTTACTGATTACGAGATCATCATTATCAATGATGGATCGCCTGATACCCCGGACCTCGAAAGTGCGCTTGGTCCATACCTTTCCAGGATCAACTACCTGAAGCAGACGAACAAAGGCGCGGGGGCGGCGAGAAACGCCGGCCTGCGAGTTGCGCGTGCACGCTATGTCGCTTTTTTGGACGGCGACGACGTCTGGTATCCGGAGTTTCTCGAGAAGCAACTGGAGCTGATCAAATCAGACGGCGGATATGATCTTGTTTACGCGAACGCGCTTCTGATTGGCGATTCGCCGTGGGCGGGAAAGACGTACATGGATCGCGATCCTTCGAATGGACCAGCAACGTTCGAAGCACTCATCGGTGAACGCTGTCTGGTGATAACGTCGGGAGTGTTGGCCCGCCGCGAGCCCATACTCGAGGTCGGATTCTTCGATGAAGGCCTGCGCAATTCTCAGGACTTTGATTTATGGGTCAGAATTGCTAAACGTCCCGGAGCACGGCTGAATTATCAGCGAACCGTATTGTTGAAACACCGAGCTCATCCGGGAAGTCTTGCTTCCGATGGAATCAGGTCTGTTGAGGGTGAACTAAAAGTTCTCAACAAAGTTCGAGCATGGCCGGATCTGACGTCGAGCGAACGAGCAACCTTAGAGAGCACGATTGCTTTACGAAACGCCAGTGTCGAAGTCGACCGAGGTAAACGATCATTGCTGCAGGGAAAATTCGATGCTGCTACGAGTTCGTTTCGATTTGCCAACGATTACTACAGGAGTTGGAAACTGTCGTTGGTGGTAGCGTGGTTGCGCGTCGCGCCCAACCTTCTGAAGTGGTGTTACAAATTACGATCGCAGAAAGCCTAGTCGTTGAGTCAGGAATGGCTCCAATCCAAAAAAGCTGCGCATGCACCCACCCGCTACCGCGAGGTGGTTCTGACCCTGTCCAAGTAAGGAATAAATGGTTCAGCAGGATCTAACCACGTCCACGACGGACAAGCATTTTCAGACCGACCATCTGAAAGTCAATTTGGGCGGGCGTGCCGCGCGTGGCGGAGCTGTGGCGATCACCAGCCAGGGATTGAAGTTCATCGTCACACTCGCCGCCACCTCCGTTATGGCCCGACTGCTGACTCCGCAAGACTACGGATTGATCGGAATGGTCGCGGTCGTCACGGGTTTTGTCTCAATGTACAAGGATCTTGGTCTGGCGGCGGCAACCATACAAAAACCCGAGATCACTTCGGAACAGGTGAGCAATCTATTCTGGGTTAACGTGTGCCTGAGTGTTGGAGTTGGTCTCGTGACGATCGCGATCGCTCCTGTAGTGGCGTGGTTTTATGGGGAACCGAGATTACTGTGGGTCACGATCGTGACGTCGCTGGGATTTCTCATTGGCGGCCTCGCCGTTCAACATGAGGCATTACTCAGGAGACAGATGCGATATGTCGCACTGGCGTCAATTGGCCTGACGTCTGTGGTGATGGGTTATGTTGTCGGCATCCTCATGGCGTGGCGTGGTTTTGCTTATTGGGCTCTGGTTGGTAGTCAGCTCGCCGTAGTCACCACCGGCACGTTGACGACGCTGTTGTTTTGCAGGTGGCTTCCGGGTCTTCCTAAACGCGACACGGGCGTTCGTTCGATGATCCGATTTGGAGGAAACCTTACCGGGTTTACGACGATCAACTACTTCGCGCGAAATCTCGACAATCTTTTGATTGGCCGATTTTCCGGTGCGCAGCAACTGGGACTCTATTCGCGTGCTTACCAGTTGATGACTTTGCCTATCGATCAAATAAACGAGCCCATCACGTCGGTATCTGTTCCGGCTTTAAGCAGACTGCTTGATTCACCTGAGTCCTACCGCCGCGCTTATTTGCGGATGCTTGAAAAGATCGCGATGTTGACCATGCCCGGTGTGGTGTTGATGATCGTGACTTCCGATTGGATTATTCACATCTTTCTTGGACCACAGTGGGTAGGAGCAGTGCGCATCTTCGTCATACTCGGCGTGTCGGCAATCTTTCAACCGATTGCCAATACCACCGGGTGGTTGCTGATCAGTCAGGGACGGACCAATCAGATGTTGAAGTGGGGAATGATTAGCGGCCCACTGATCGTTGCATCGTTCTTGATTGGCTTGCACTGGGGCGCAGTGGGAGTTGCTACTGCCTATGCATGCGTAAAGATATTCATTAATGATCCGCTGCTGTACTGGTATGTCGGACGTGAAGGCCCGGTGAAGACAATTGATTTCTACAAAACGATGGCGCCGTTTGCTATCGCATCCATTTGTTCGTTGGTAGCAGGGGTTCTCTTTCGGAGGTGGACTCAAATCGACAATGGCGTTTTGACGATTTTGATCTGCGCCGTCATTACAGGGCTTACAACATTGCTGATTCTTGCCGTGATACCTGCCGGCCGGGCGGCACTCTACGATCTAAAGCATGCAAGTTTGCTTCTCCTCAACAAAAACAAAAGTGCTTCTGTTACCTAATATGAAAGTTCAAAGAGAATGTCAGAGCATTTAAAGGATCGGGGCAATCGGGTATCGCCTGGTCGTTCTAACAGAACTCATGCATCACTCTTGATTCTTCTAGACCGGCTGAAGCATCTGGTTGATTCTGACCTGTTGCCCGGGGGCGAGAAGTTGCTCGATTACGGTTGTGGTAACAAGCCCTATCGAGAACTCTTCAGTAAGAAGTTTTCGCAACACGTGGGGGCAGATTTTCCGGGTAACAGCGACGCGGATGTTTTGATCGATCAGAACGGTTTGGTGAGCTGTGAAGATGCAAGCTTTGACTGTGTGTTGTCTTCACAGGTGCTTGAGCACGTAGCGAGCCCTCAAAATTATCTGCGCGAAGCGAACCGCGTACTTAAGCCGGGCGGTTCTTTAATCCTATCCACTCATGGTATTTGGCCCTATCATCCCGATCCCACTGATTTTTGGCGTTGGACGCCAGACGGACTCCGCGATGAAATCAGTCGCGGTGGGTTTGAAGTTCTCGACGTGCAAGCGGTGATGGGATTGGAGAGCGCCGCTTTGCAGCTTTGGCAAGATTCAACTTTCGAAAGACTTCCCACTTTTCTTTGGCCGCCGTACTTTTGGTTCTTCCAAACGTTTATCAGTCTAATCGAGCGTCGACGAAAGTCCAGATTCAATAACGACGCTATGATCTTTGTAGTGTTGGGCCGTAAGCGTGTGGTGGGGTAAGGGTGTGTTGACCGGCGGGATCTGGCCCCAGCGGGGCCAGATGTTTATAGCCTTTCGGGCAACACCCATAAGCGCACGGGGAATTGATTGATGATTCAAGATCGAAACGGCGAGAGGAGAATCTGCGTTGTTACGCCGTACTTGCCGGCGCTCACGGAAACTTTCATAAGAGCTCACATCGAACACCTACCGGCAAAGACAACCGTCGTACATGGCTGGCGACCGAGCATTGAAGACCGGACGGTGTTATCGCTCCCCACTCTGATGCTCCACAAGGCGCGACGTGTATTGACGGGCGCAGGGTTGGAAAGTGAACGCACCGCTGCTTACCTGCGAGTCTTTCGAGATTACAAGATAGATGCAGTGTTGGCTGAATATGGCGACATGGGAGTACAGGTGATGGATGCGGCGGAACGATCCGGCATACCGTTAATCGTGCACTTTCATGGCTACGATGCCAGCGTTACGTCGGTCCTGGAAGAAAATAAAGAGACTTATCCTCGAATGTTCCGAATCGCCGCGAGCATAATTGCGGTATCCCGGGCCATGAAACGCAAGCTCATTGAATTGGGCGCCCCGGAAGAAAAGGTGCAATACAACCCATACGGAATCGATTGCGAACAGTTTAGTGGTGGCGATCCTGCATCAGCGCCACCCGTATTTCTTGCCGTCGGGAGATTCACTGAGAAAAAAGCACCGCAAATAACTCTTGCTGCGTTTGCGAAAGTCCTGAAGAGTTGTCCTGACGCTCGTTTGCGGATGATTGGAGAAGGGCCGCTTTTAGAAGAATGTCAGACGTTGGCGAAGAATCTGGGTGTTGAGAACGCTGTAGACTTCAGGGGCGCGCAAGAACATTTTGTCATCATGCAGGAAATGCAGCAGGCGCGTTGCCTTGTACAACATTCAGTCGTCTCTCCCACAGGTGATTCTGAAGGTACGCCACTCGCAATTTTAGAGGCTGGCGCAACCGGACTGCCGGTCGTATCAACTCGTCATGCCGGGATTCCGGATGTGGTGATCGAAGGCGAAACCGGTTTTCTCGTCAACGAGCACGACGATACAGCGATGGCGCAACATATGATTCGAATCGCACAAGAACCGGATCTCGCAGGGAGAATGGGGAAAGCTGCCAGAGAACACATTCAGCAGAATTTCTCGAAGGAACTGCGAATAGGTAACCTCTGGTCGATCATAAACTCGTGTATCGCCGTTAGGCCGGGACCCGGCGAGCGGAGCGCTAAAGTTTGAAGCCTGCTGTTCTGCAACTAATCGATAGCTTTCACCAGGGCGGTTCTGAGCGCCAGGCGTTGCAGTTGACGAGGTTGCTGGCGGAAAGCGGTAAGTTCAGAGTTCATCTTGCCTGCCTTAGCCCCGAAGGAAGTCTCCGCGCGACGATTGAGGATCTTGATCTCGGTGAAATTCCTTCGTTCCCGCTCAACAGTTTCTACGATGCAAACGCGGTCCGACAACTGAGACGTTTCGTGCAGTGGTTAAAGTCGTCGGAGATCGACATTCTTCATACCCACGATTTCTATACAAATGTTTTTGGGATGGCTGCGGGAGCACTGGCACGCTTGCCGGTTCGTGTGGCATCGATGCGTGAAACCGCCGGCATGCGCACGTCTACGCAGAAAAAAGTTCAGCAGGTCGCGTACTCACTTGCTCATCAAGTCGTTGCAAATTCGAATGCTGTCAAACAGACACTGATCAGTGATGGTACGCCCGCAGAAAAGATTACTGTCGTTTACAACGGTCTTGACTCAACACGCCTGATCCCCCGCGTGACGTCCCGCCCTGAGATTCTCACGCTGCTTGGCTTAAACATCGATGAGAATCGACGCTTCATATCCATCGTCGCCAACATGCGACATGAGGTGAAGGACTACCCGATGCTTCTGCGTGCAGCGCGGAAGGTCGTCGAAGCTGAGCCGAACGCTGCATTCCTGCTGGCAGGAGAGGGGGAACTAACGGATTCCCTTCACGCGCTCGCCGTTGAGCTCGGCATCGAAAAGTCGACCTATTTTCTGGGTCGCTGTGAAAGAGTGGCCGAGCTGCTCAATATTTCGGAAATATGCGTGCTGAGTTCGAAAGCAGAGGGTTTTTCGAACTCTATTCTTGAGTACATGGCCGCGGGTCGACCCGTCGTAGTAACCGACGTGGGCGGAGCGTCGGAGTTAGTCAGCGAAGGCGAGACAGGGTATCTTGTGGCCTCAGGAGACGATGCTGGTATGGCAAGCCGTATCATCTCTCTGCTGGGCGAGCCGGCAAGAGCCAAAGCGATGGGTGGGAACGGCCAGCGGGTCGTAAAAGAAAAGTTTTCGTGCGAGGCCCAGTTGGCTCGGACAGAGAGCCTTTACGAGCGTTTATTACCCTGAATGATTTCTTCTCTGCACAGAGAAATCTAACTATGGCCGACACCGAAGAAACTCAGAAGCGATTACGAGTGCTCATTGTCGCACCGTCTTTTGACATTCTCGGTGGGCAATCTGTGCAAGCTGCTCGACTTGCAGACCGCCTGCGCGAGGAGCCGTCGTTGGGGATCGGGTTCTTACCAATCAATCCGCGTCTGCCTGGTCCACTTAAGTACCTGCAAAGAATTAAATATGTCCGCACGATAGTTACTTCGATTGCGTACGTGTTAAGCCTGCTGGCACGTGTTTACAAATACGATGTGATTCATGTTTTTTCCGCATCGTACGCCTCGTTTGTGATCGCGCCAACTCCTGCCATTCTGATAGGAAAAATTTACCGCCGAAAGGTTTTGCTCAATTACCACAGCGGCGAGGCTGAAGATCACTTGCGGCGCTGGCGTCGCAGTGCCATTCCGACTATCCGGCTTGCCGACACCGTGATTGTCCCGTCGGACTACCTTGTGCGCGTTTTCGCTCAGTTTGGTCTACCCGCGCACGCAATCTACAACCTTGTAGACACCGGGAGCCTCAAGTTTCGGGATCGATCGCCGTTGCGCCCGGTGTTTCTGTCCAACCGGAATTTCGAGGTTCATTACGGAGTCGATCGCGTTTTGCGCGCGTTCAAAATCATTCAGGAAAGGTTTCCCGAAGCTACACTTCAAGTTGTCGGCGATGGCAGTCAAAGACGTGCGCTGGAGACACTCGCTCAGGAACTCGAGCTGCGAAACACAACCTTTCGCGGACAGATAAATCCGAATCTGATCGGTGACGTCTACGACGCTGCTGACATCTACCTGAATGGTTCAGAAATCGATAATCAACCGCTTTCCATACTGGAAGCTTTCTTATGCGGGTTGCCGATTGTTACGACTGATGCTGGTGGCATTCCTGACATGGTTAGGGATCGGCAGACTGCCATGATGGTACCCCGTGGCGACTACGTGCAGATGGCCGAACGCGCAATAGAGCTTTTGAATAACCAATCCGAAACCCGACAAATGATCGAGCTCGCGAGACAAGAGTGTTTGAAATACAGTTGGGCTGCCGTACGTGATGCATGGCTCGGCAGCTACTTTGGCTTGGCATCCGCGTTCATCCGCGAAGATCTGCGGCTAAAAACACTTGAAGAGTAAACTCCAAAAACTCCGCGCCAGTAGTTTCGACGAGTTGCGCGTGCGTGGCTCTCAGGCTTTGTCTACGTTCGCTGAACGGCGCGGTCTGTCGAGTCGCGCGAAGTTAATGTCTGACGCGGCGTTTTGGCGATTACTCAAGTCTGGCCACTCGACTGCTCCGGAGTTTCTCCTTCACTTTCGCGAGCGGACCGGCCCCAAATTCTTTCCCGCTTTCGACGATCCTGCAAAGACAATTCACGAGTTTAAACGCAGGTGGCCGGCTGCAATTGAAGAGATAGTTGCGCGCGCCGATCGCATCACGAAAGGGCAATTTGATCTTCTCGGTCTGCACCATCTCAGCTTCGGTGATCCGATTGATTGGCATCTCGAACCCGTGGCGGGCAAACGTGGACCATTAATTCACTGGAGCAGTTTGAACTTCCTCGACTCAGAGCTCTTTGGCGACAAAAAGATCACCTGGGAGCTCAATCGCCACCAGTACTTCGCCGTCCTTGGCCAGGCTTACTGGTTGACTGGTGACGAACGTTACGCTGAAACATTTGCAAACCACATCAACTCCTGGTTAACAGAGAATCCGCCAAAACTGGGAATCAACTGGGCCAGCAGCCTGGAAGTCTCATTCCGATCGATATCGTGGACGTGGGCTTTATACTTCTTCAGACGTTCCCCAGCACTGACTGCCGAAACATTTCTCTCGATAGGGAAGTTTCTCTATATCAACGCCAGTCATCTTGAGACTTATCTCTCCACTTATTTCAGTCCCAACACTCATCTCACTGGCGAAGCTTTAGGACTGTTTTATCTCGGCACACTATTCCCCGAATTCAAGCACGCCGCGCGCTGGCGAACGACCGGATTACAAATCCTGCTGGAACAACTCGAGCGACAGGTGCAATCTGACGGCGTCTATTTTGAACAATCGAGTTACTACCATCGCTACACAGCGGATTTCTATCTTCATTTGCGAATTCTGCTCGAAGCAAACCAGGAAAGCGTTCCCGAGCAGGTCGACAAAAAGCTGCAACAGTTGCTTGATTTCTTGATGTACGTCACGCGGCCAGACGGTCGGACGCCTCTCTTCGGTGACGATGATGGCGGGCGCTTGATAAAACTCGACAGCCGGCCCGCCAACGATTTTCGTGCGACGCTCTCGACTGGAGCAGCGGTATTCGGCCGCGGTGATTATAAATTCGTTGCGCATGAAATAGCGGAAGAGACTCTGTGGCTACTTGGTTCATCAGCTATCGCAAACCTGGACCAGTTGCAGGCGAGTGAACCGGCGAGTCGGTCGCAAGGGTTTGCCGATAGCGGCTATTTTGTCATGCGTGACAGTTGGAACGCTGAAGCAAATTATCTCTTCTTCGATTGCGGTCATCATGGCACGGACAATTGTGGTCACGCACATGCCGATGCGCTGTCTTTCGAGTTGGCCGTCAATGGCCAAACCATGCTAATCGATCCGGGAACCTACACTTACACCGCTTCGAAGGAGTTACGCGACAGCTTTCGCATTTCTTCAGCTCACAACACGCTGACCGTTGATGATGAGTCGTGGTCTGTTCCGGCCGGGCCTTTTTCATGGCAGACCATTGGAAGCAGCAGGCCAATAGATTGGATCTCGAAGGAGCGTTTTGACTACATCTTCGCTTCACAAAACGTCGGCGTTGATGAAACAGCCGTCGCACATTATCGTGAGATTCTATTTTTGAAGAACGAGTACTGGGTAATTCGCGACTATCTAAGCTCTGCCGGCCCGCACCGGATCAAACTGTGGTTTCACTTTGACGCAGAGGTGGCGTCGCTGCGTGACAAGGAACACACGATTCGTGTGATCAGAGAAAACGGACATGGCGCGGGATTGCAATTGACGATTTTTGGCGAGCGGGGCGAGTGGCTTCGGGAATCAGGATGGGTTTCACATTGTTATGGAAGCAGGGAACCGAGCCCTTTATGGGTATTTTCGGCAGAATCGAATGGACCTGTCGAGTTGATCACAGTTATGGTTCCAGAGTTGTTAGGAGCGGCTTCCCGGCCTGTCGTGCGGGAAATCGAGGCCCTCAACGGACGCGCTTTTGAAATCAATACGGAAAACAAACATGACGTTCTGTTGTTAAGACGAGGTTGGGGCCTTCAAAACGGCCGGATGGAAACGCCGCGATTTGTCTCGGATTTTGATGTGGCCTGGGTCCGCTTCGCCAACGAACGAGCACGTAGTCCTGAGGAAATGGTGTTAATCGACGGCGAGACAGTTGAACTGGATGGTCGTATCCTGTTGAAATCCAGGCGGACGATCGACTATCTGGTTGCCAGCAGTTTGGGGGATCGCTTTCGAGTTGAAACAAATGAGGGTGAATTAGAGATAAGCTTGCCGGTCCTGGATCTGGAATCGCTGTTGGACAGGATTGAGCAGGATTAACATGTAAATCCTGAAACATCCTGTAAATCCTGTCCCATAAATCTGAATGTATGTGCGGCATTAATGGAATAGCTTTATCGGCGCGATCGGGACGGCGATTAGATCGCGAAATGCTGATCCGGATGCGCGATGTGATTAAGCATCGTGGCCCGGACGACGTCGGGATCTTTGTCGACGATCGTGTGGGCCTGGGTCATCGGCGGCTGAGCATCGTGGACGTGGCGGCGGGTCATCAGCCGATGACAAACGAAGACGGCTCGTTGCAGATCTTACAACGGTGAAATCTATAACCACGCAGACTATCGTAACGAACTCGAAGAGCGTGGCCACGTCTACAACACTCACTGCGACACTGAAACAATTCTGCACCTTTACGAAGAGCATGGCCCGCGCTGTGTTGAGTATCTCCGCGGCATGTTCGCGTTTGCGATCTGGGACGTACGTAGGCGAGAGCTTTTTATCGCCCGCGATCGTCTCGGCGTTAAGCCTCTGTACTTCGCACATACTGACGACGGTTGTCTTTACTTTGGCTCGGAAATAAAGACGCTCTTCCAGACCGGCGCCGTCACCCCCGAACTCAACTTCAAGTTTCTGCCGGATTACCTCGCAAACCATGCGACTTCCGGCGAAGAAACTCTCTATCGTGGCGTCAAACGACTCTTGCCAGGTCACACACTCACATGGCGTGATGGCGAGATTGAAATCAATAAGTATTGGGACGTCAGTTTTCTCAAAACTCAGGACGAGAAACGAAGCGACCGCGACTTTATCGCGGAGTGGGCCGAGTTGTTTCGTACGTCTGTGCGCCTGCGGCTGATGGCCGATGTGCCGTTGGGAATGTTCCTCTCAGGCGGCATCGATTCTTCTGCAATCGCCGCGATGATGAGCGGCATGGTCGACGAGCCCATCAAGACCTTTTCGGTCGCTTTCGCCGAGCGTGAAGCAAACGAGCTCGAATACGCAAGGATCGTCGCCGAAGCTTACAAAACGAACCATCACGAGGTTGTCGTCAGTCCGGAACAATTCTTTGAGGCCTTGCCGCGACTGGTCTGGCATGAGGATGAGCCCCTGGCGCACCCGTCGAGCGTCGCTCTCTATTTTGTTTCACTACTTGCTTCGCAACACGTCAAGGTGGTTTTGACCGGTGAGGGCAGTGACGAGTTACTGGCCGGCTACGGTCGTTATCGAAAGACGATTGTGAATCTCTCCGTCGGTAAACTTTATCGCAGCTTTGCGCCTTCGATTTTGCAGACGGCAGTTCGCAGTGGTGTGACGGGTTTGCCGACATCGAGAGTCAGGCAAAAGCTGTTACGTAGTTTCCTCAACGTCACGCCGGACATCGAGAGTATCTACTTCGATAACTTCGCCGTCTTTCCGCTCGCGATGCAAACTGGTTTGCTCTCTCACGAAGCACGCGAACAAGTTGGCATGATCGATCCGTATGCCGGCGTACGTGAAGCTCTCGAGGAAACGGATGCCAAATCATTACTCGACCGGCTGTTGTATGCCGATATCAAAACGTACCTGCACGAGCTTCTGATGAAACAGGATCAGATGAGCATGGCGACTTCGATTGAGAGTCGTGTGCCGTTTCTGGATCACAAGCTCGTAGAGTTTACGTGCAGTTTGCCGGAGCGGCTCAAGTTACGTGGCGGAACGACTAAATACATTCTTCGCGAAGCAATGAAAGGCGTTTTGCCGGAAGCGATCCTGTCACGGCCGAAGATGGGATTTCCGGTTCCGATCGGCGCCTGGTTCCGAGGTGCCTACAAGCCGGTGGTTGACGAATACGTCTTGAGTGAACGCGCCGTGAGCCGAAACATTTTTAATCCCGAGTTTGTGCGCGATCTCGTGAATCGACATCAATCCGGAGCTGAGAACCACGATGAGCGCCTGTGGGCTCTGGTGAATTTTGAAATCTGGCAACGACAATTCTTCGACGGTGAAGCGACCGAAAACTCGAACAACAACGCTCATCTCGAGCTGGCTAATTGCTCCTCCTGACACTTCAATCGTCATTTTGCGAATCCTTTGGCTAAAAACTGAACTGCTTCATCCTGTCGATAAGGGCGGACGAATCCGCACTTATAACATGCTCAAGGAGCTTCGTCGCGAACACCACATCACCTACCTGGCTTTGGATGATGGTTCTTCGGACGCTGCGGCGCGCAAGAGTGCGAACGAGTATTGTCACGAGCTTGTTTGTGTTCCCCATCAGCAACGCGAAAAGTTTTCTGCGGGCTTTTATTTGGATCTGGTTACAAATCTCGGCTCTCGTTATCCGTACGCGATCAGGAAATATGAATCCGCAATGATGCGAAAAGAGATTGTCGAACGCACAAGCAAGGGGACCATCGACGTTGTGATTTGTGATTTTCTGGCGCCGGCGATCAACGTACCTCGTTCTCTGCCGTGTCCGTCGATTCTCTTCCAGCACAACGTGGAAGCGATGATCTGGAAACGTCACTTTGAAGTTCAGAGCAATCCTTTAAAAAAGAACTTCTTGCGGGGGCAGTGGCGCAAGATGGAAAGATTTGAACGAGAAAGCTGTCGTAGATTCGATTCCGTTGTCGCCGTTTCTGCTGAAGACCGCGACTTGATGCGGAAAGAATTTGCGGTCGATGAGGTCTTCGATGTGCCGACCGGAGTGGATGTCGATTTCTTTACTCCGTCCGGCCGCGAGCACACTGATCGTTACAACGTGGTGTTCACGGGCTCAATGGATTGGCTGCCAAACGAAGATGCGATTCGCTACTTCACCGATCAGATTCTTCCCCTGGTTCGCAAATCGGTTCCGGAAATTTCGCTCACGGTGGTGGGACGAAATCCTTATCCCGGTTTGCTCGAGCTCAGCAAACGAGATAGTTCAATCATTGTCACGGGACGTGTCGAAGATGTAAGGCCCTACATGGAACGCGCGGCGGCTTACGTTGTGCCGCTTCGCATCGGCGGAGGTACGCGTCTGAAGATCTTCGAGGCGATGGCGATGGAGAAGGCCATTGTTTCGACAAGTATCGGTGCCGAAGGTTTACCCGTCACTGATGGAAACGAGCTCAGAATTGCCGACACTCCCGAGGCGTTTGCCGCAGCCATGGTTGAGTTGTTGAATGCACCGGAGCTGGCGAGCGCGATGGGACAGAGGGCCGGACAAATTGTGCGTCAGAAGTTTGGTTGGGTTGGAGTGGCAAAACGCTTTGCTGAAATTTGTGAGGCGACGCTCCATGATTATTCGAGCTCTAAAGTTATAAAACAGGCAGTTTGAGTAACTTGATGGTGCGAGTGGCGGATTCACAGTTGAAGCAGCAACGAGAAACGTCTCGTTTAGACGAGACAGTGTCCGTTGTAATTCCCTGCTATAACGAGGAACGCTTTATAGGCAAGGCGCTCGAACAGCTTGCAGATCAGTTCGACTCAGATCGTTATGAAATCATCGTCGTCGACGGTATATCAGACGATGGGACGCGAGCCGTAATCGAAGATTTCAGGAAGCAACACAGTGACCTGAGGATCAGGGTGGTTGATAACCCCGCGCGCAATATCCCAACAGCCCTTAACCTCGGCATTGCTGCGGCAGAAGGATCCATAATCGCTCGCATGGATGCGCACGCCGTTCCGTCTCAGGGATACATCAAACGTTGCGTCGAAGTATTGCGAGAAGGCACGGCGGGCGTAGTCGGAATGCCGTGTATAGTTAGACCCGGTGCTGACACTGTTGTAGCTCACGCCATTGCGGCGGCGGTTTCGCATCCTTTTGGAATTGGTGATGCGAAGTATCGTTTAGGTGCGGGTGGTCCGCTTCAGGAAGCTGTCGATACGGTGGCTTTTTCGTGCTTCAGAAAATCACTCGGCGAGGAATTAGGCGGCTTTAACGAGTCATTGCTTACAAACGAGGACTACGATTTCAACTACCGGGTGCGACAGTCAGGACGCAAGGTGATTCTGGATCGTTCAGGACATTGCGAGTATTTTGCACGTGCCTCTTTGAAAGGTTTAGCGAGCCAATATCGCCGCTATGGCGGCTGGAAAGCGCGGATGCTGAGGTTGCATCCCGGCTCTATCAAGCTCCGTCACCTGGTTGCGCCCGGCTTTGTTCTGTCACTGATTATCTTGCTGTTATTGAGCTTCTTTTTTTCCCCAGCGCGACTAGCTTTGGCAGCAGAAGTGGTTTTGTATTTCGCCGTTGCTTTGGTCTTTTCGGCACAGATCAGCTTTGCGAACAGACGTGGACTGGGGATGTTACTGCTGCTGCCCGTTGTGTTTTTCACTATCCATTTTAGTTGGGGAGCAAGTTTTCTTCTTGGTCTAATTCATGAACCACGGTGAGGGCCTTTGCCTCAAGGTTGGACAGGGTCAGAACCACCTCGCGGTAGCGGGTGGGCGCATGCGCAGCTCCAGGTTTGGATCCGGTTTTTAGTCAGAAAGGATACGAATGAATCTTAGTGTTTTTGGACTCGGGTATGTAGGTTGTGTTTCGGCGGCGTGTTTCGCGAAGGAAGGTCACAATGTTACCGGCGTTGATGTCAGCGCCCGTAAGGTCGAGATCATTAATTCGGGCGGGAGTCCCATCGTTGAATCCGGAATCGGCGAGCTGATGAATGAAGTTGTCGCGTCAAAGCGCCTGCGAGCGACAACGGATGCTAAAGAAGCAGTGAACAGTTCTGACGCTTCACTAATTTGTGTCGGCACACCCAGCAATCAAAACGGCAGTCTTGACCTGCGTTACATCACACGGGTTTGCGAGGAAATCGGCGCTGCTCTGAAGGAAACAGATAAGAAGCATGTAGTGATAATTCGAAGTACGATGCTTCCGGGCACTATCGAGAGTGTCGTTATTCCAACTCTGAAGGAACACTCGGGCAGACAGAAGATCGAAGTATGTATCAACCCTGAATTTTTGCGGGAAGGCACATCGCTAAAAGATTTCTATGCCCCACCCTTTACCCTCATTGGCGCAGATGATGAAGATACAGCGACGCTCGTACGTCAGTTATATAGCAGGATCGATGCGCCGGTTTTTGTAACCTCTACCAAAACAGCCGAGATGGTCAAATATGTTTGCAATTGCTTCCATGCCCTCAAAGTGGGTTTTGCGAATGAGGTCGGAAATATCTGCAAAGCTCTCGGCGTTGACAGCCATGAGGTAATGGACATTTTTTGCGAGGACACCAAACTTAATCTCTCGCCTTACTATTTGAAACCGGGATTTGCGTTTGGCGGTTCCTGCTTACCCAAGGATCTGAGAGCAATCAACTACAAAGCAAAACAATTGGACGTGGAAGTGCCATTGTTGACTTCAATACTGCCCAGCAATAAACAGCAGATCGAGCGGGCCGTCGAAATGATCCTCAATACTCAGAGCAAAAAGGTTGGCATATTCGGATTCAGTTTTAAGGCCGGTACTGACGACCTGCGCGAATCGCCAATGGTGATATTAATCGAAACGCTCATAGGCAAGGGGATTCAACTCTACATTTACGATCGTGATGTTTCTCTTGCTCGTCTGGTAGGAGCAAACAAAGACTACATCGAAGGACAAATACCACACATCTCTCAACTCATGCGCACCAGTCTCGAGGAAATCGTCGAGCTTGCCGACGTATTAGTTATCGGAAACAGGTCTGCAGAATTCGAGCAGATCAAGAACATGCGCCGCGATGGTCAAGTGATTATCGATCTGGTGAGAATGTTCAACGACCGATCTGATGAAACTTATCAGGGTATTTGCTGGTAGCGAATCTAACGCCGTTCAGGCCATGTGATCACCGAGCTCACTCCGAAATTCCAGACGGCGGCGATGACGGTTCCAGCGAGACCGGCCAGATACCATGGTCCACCGCGCACGAAAAGCCACTGGGCCAGGGCAAAACTCGCTAAAGCTCCGGCGGAGCAGATGAGAAGAAAGGTTATCGCTCCTGTCAGGATGCGGATACCCTTCAAGCGCCGCTCGCGAAACGTGAACTGGTTATTGAGCCAGAAGTTTGACGCTATCGCGCAACCCGTAGCAAACATCTGCGCCTCGCCGAAACTTGTTTTTGCGGAACGATAAAACGCCGCCATAACAATCAAATGGATCATCGCGCCGATGGCCCCAACAAGACTGAACAGCACGAAGCGCACCGGTAGCACACCGCGAATAGCCTTATGAATGAGCAGGATTGCGAATTCGAGCAGCGTGTTTGGATCGAGTTTGCTCTCACCGTAAAGTCGACCCCGGAATGTATATGGTATCTCGATCCACTTCGGTATTACGGGGCTGGCTGAAATCATATCAACCAGGATCTTGAAGCTATACGCGGACATTCGCCGAACCGCCCCCTCCGCGAACTCTCTCTCAAATAGAAAGTAGCCACTCATCGGATCCTGGATCTGTATGCCGCACACGATCTGGCTAAGTTGTTTTCCCGCATTACTGAGAAGCACTCGCGATTTGGAGAACTCTGCTCCCATGCTTCCGCTGCCGACATTGCGGCTTCCGATTGCAATGTCGTACTGCTCATCCCGCACCTTCACCAGCATCTGCGGAAGAATAGCTTCGTCATGCTGCATGTCGGCATCCATCACCGCGATGTACGGAGCCGAAGATGCCATGATGCCTTCTATACAGGCGCTGGATAATCCGCGGCGATTAATACGGTGAAGCACGCGGACCTCAGGTCGCTGCCGGCTGATATTGCGGATGAGCTTTGCGGTGCCGTCTTTCGAATCGTCATCGACAAAGAAGACCTCCCAGCGGATGCCGGCAAGTGTGGTATCGAGTCGCGTGAGAAGAGGTTCTATATTCGCCGACTCATTCAGTGTGGGAATGACCAGCGTAAGCTCGACGGGTAGAGGATTCGTCAACGTCATGGCCTTGTAAGGTAGAGGCGCGCTTCCCCGTGCTGACCTATGAGGTAGAAGCGTGAGTTAAAAAAATCACGTAAGGGTGGATCCTTGCCGTATTGCCAGATCACGTCGTACTCACGGGCGACGCGATTCCAATCAAATGTTTCCGGATGAGCATGATCGAACGACGTCGAATACCAGATGGGTGTTTTTTCGATGAGACTGTGCTGGCGCTTTACCGTGAACACTGTGGGCACGATGGCTTGACGGCTTACGGCCGCGAGATCAGGAACGTGGAGCAGCACACGCTCAAACTTATTAGCTTCGCGTTGTTCGGGAAATAGCGCGATCGGATACACGCGGGCGCCTTCGGGAATCGCATTCAGAAAGGCGACGTGACCGGCGATGAAGTCACTCTGGCGCATCCAAACCCATCCGCAGAATGCGATGCGGAGCATCAATGCGGTGAGCGCGAGGCTGTAGATCAATTTTCCCGCTGTTTGTCCGATCTCACAGTTCAATGCAAGGAGGAGAAATACGCCGGCACCGAGCATCATGCGTGTATCGGCATCCGAACCGGTAAGCAGCCACCAGGGAAAAACTACGAATGCGACCGCGAACACGGCGGCAAGCGAGGCGAGTTCGAACTGAAAGCGGTACTTCCCAAGCGCCCATGCACTCAAAATTGCAACGGCTAAGAGCAGGGCTACAGCGATGTCCACATAGAGACTAAAACTGATGAGCAGGACGGTTGCATGCTGAAGCTTCTGAGACAGTGTCGAAAAAACAAACAACGCAGTTCCGCCGGGGCCCTTACTCCAGGCGAATAGAATCAGTAGCGGAGGCACTAGCGGGATAAAACCGATGAGCGAGGCAGGCTCAATTCGTTTCTCTCGGATCCATTGGAGAAGGGTGAGCCACCCGATGGCGAACCCCAGGTACATGTAGCCGCCCAGATGGCACAAGTAAGCCAAGAACGCCAGCGCGATCAGAATGCTAACGCGCACAACGGTCCAGTGCTTTCGCCACATGTACCAGAGACCGAGAGCAACGAGCGACACCGCGACGCCCATCTGGAATGCTACGA
>Ga0207428_10001391_pt1 | contig 25535 bp, 15 predicted proteins | sample RhiMethybrSRZTD1_FD_187600 | JGI IMG/M metagenome (GOLD analysis project Ga0207428, IMG submission 187600) | Populus rhizosphere microbial communities from Tennessee, USA - Rhizosphere MetaG P. TD hybrid SRZTD1 (SPAdes) (version 3) | ecosystem: Host-associated > Plants > Roots > Rhizosphere >...
CGGCACTTACAAGGTCGAATGGCGCGCGGTGTCGTCGGACACCCACCCGATCACCGGCAACGTCACCTTCAAAGTGAAATGATCGATGAGCGACTCGGCCAACGTCGTGCTGCGGTTTGTGTTGTATGTGGATTTGATGCTGTTGTTTGGCGTGGCGCTGTTCGGGCTCTACAGCTTCAAGGGACAGGAACGGCTATCCGGGACAGTCTTGCCCTTTCGCCGGTTATTGACGGGAACAACCGGGCTCGGCGCGCTGCTGTCCATCGCCGGCATGGTGCTGATGGTCCGCGTCATGAGCGGTGAATCAGACGTTACCGAGTTGCGCCCTCACCTCGAAATGATGCTGTTCGAGACGGACGTCGGGTTGGCCTGGGCCGTGCGGATGATTGCATTAGCGGTCGCGGGATTGGCGTTGATGCTCAACCCACGCGCACCCGGCATCAGCCTGGTGATCGCCGCCACGGCCGGCGGCATCGCCCTCGCCAGCCTGGCCTGGAGCGGGCATGGTGCCATGGACGAAGGCAGTCGCCGTTATTGGCATTTCGCTATGGACATCCTGCACCTGTTGGTGGCGGGTGTCTGGCTCGGCGCGTTGCTGGCGTTTGCGTTGATGGCGCAACCCCGGGCCCTGCAAACCGAAGCGCACATACGGTTGCTGGCTCACGCAGTCAGGCGATTTGAGCTTGTCGGTGCGCTGGTCGTTGTGATCATCACCGTGACGGGCGTGGTGAACTACCTGTTCATCGTCGGGCCGAAGCTCGATGAGATTTTACTCAGCCACTACGGAGTTTTGCTGGCGATCAAAGTACTGCTGTTTGCCGGGATGCTGGTGTTGGCGGCGCTGAACCGCTTTCATCTTGGCCCCTTGCTCGAGCGGTCGTTGCGAGAGGGCCAATATCGCGTGGCAGCCCATGCACTTCGGCGCAGTGTGTTGGTGGAAATGGCCGCGGCGATATTGATTGTGGGGTTGGTGGCGTGGCTGGGTACGTTGAGCCCGGAAGTGCAATGAGTCATCTTCAGGGGCGTTGATTTTTCACACCGGTGAAAGTTTCACTACACTCCCCTTTCAAAACCACTCCAGCACAAAAGCCCGATAACAATGACGAAAATCAAAAGAGCAATGATGCTCGGCGGCTTGCTCGCACTCTCCCTTGGCGCCCAGGCAGAACCTTCGCATCTGGACAGCGTCATGCAAAAGGGACAACTGCGGGTTTGCACCACCGGCGACTACAAGCCCTACACCCTCAAAGCCGAGGACGGCGAATACTCCGGCATCGACATCGCCATGGCCCGCGCCCTGGCCGACAGCCTTGGCGTCAAGGTCGAGTGGGTGCCCACCACCTGGAAAACCCTGATGCCCGACATGCTCGCCGGCAAGTGCGACATCGCCATGGGCGGCATCTCGGTCACCCTGGAACGGCAGAAAAAAGCCTTCTTCAGCAGCATCCTGGACGTCGACGGCAAAATCCCGCTGGTGCGCTGCGAAGACCAGGCGCTGTACCAGACCGTCGAACAGATCAACCAGCCAACGGTTCGCCTGGTCGAACCCGCCGGCGGTACCAACGAAGCCTTCGTCCACGCCTTCCTGCCCAAGGCGCAATTGAAGTTGCACGACAACGTGAGCATCTTTCAGGAACTGCTGGATAAAAAAGCCGACGTGATGATCACCGACGCATCCGAGGCGCTGTATCAGCAGAAGCTCAAACCGGGCCTGTGCGCGGTCAACCCGACGCATTACATGCAATACGGCGAAAAAGCCTACCTGCTACCCCGCGACGACATCACCTGGAAACAGTACGTCGACCAGTGGCTGCACCTGGCCAAGGCGACAGGCAATTACCAGAAGATTCTGCGGCAGTGGCTGGCGGTGCCCGGCGCAAAATAACGAATTGTTGTGTCCCGCACAAAAAAGGGCGCTCCCAGAGGAGCGCCCTTCTTCATTGCGGTTCGCGCATCAGTCGTCGTGCAGCAAACCCGAGCCGTATTCGCCGAAGCTATTGCCGAGCGCACTGCCATGGAAATTCATCTTGCCGGGGTTGCTGCTGGTCGGCCCCGGACCAAAGCCGGCCGGCTGCACGGAGTCGGCCGAATAATCGCTATGGGAGCTCACACCCGAACAGGCGCTCAACAACAAAGCACCGGCGATCAGCGAGACTTTGACGAGGTTTGCGATCATTTTTCTATTCCTGTGGGTTGAGGCGCGGGGACGTGACCTTTGGTGGTCATCCTATGCCTCGTCCGTGCCGGGCAACATGAAATTTTGTGGGGGGACAGCGTTGGTTCAGGAACCGTGTGTACCCGGGGATATCTCACCCCCACTGCCTTGCGGATCCACATTGTCCAATGCCCGATTCACCAACAACTCCCCCACTACCGCCAGTTGCTGAATCGACAGCGCCAGACTGCGTGGCGAGCCTTCGAGCTTACAGGCCAGATCGGTAGTGAGGACGTTTAGCGACGCGAGGGTTTCGCAGGCGTGGCACAGCAAGGTTTCAGTGTCGACGTTGGGAAGGATGGTAAAGACGTGACAGATGGGGTCAGTGTGATTGGGGTTGCGCAGGCGTTTACTGACAATGCGATGACTGGCTTCGGAAAGCTGGTCGAGATCAAGAGGATCAATTGCAGTTGAAGAAGCCGGAGGATCAGGAGTGATTTTTTTCATAGTTGTCGTTCCTAGAATTGAATGAAGGAACTGCCAGCATCACTTCCACATGATGGGGTGGCAGCTGTGCGCAGGTGTGGAAGACCGGGGATCTAGGAACCCGGCGCACCCGAAAGTGCCCCGCGCACAGCCGCCATAATTTAACAGCAGACATGAAAAAAGCGCCTGCTTAAATTCAGGTGGCGCCTGTGCGCCTAGATCTTGTGAAGGGCTTCCACACCCTTGTCGCTGAATTTGCAGCGACGGAGGGAGGTTAAACGGGTGATCAGAGGTACGACAATATGGGCAATGTGGACGCGATTTGAGGGAGATTTCCTACTTTTTCGTGATGTTATCAACGCAATACCCAGCACCTGCTAAATCGCCCTGAGGCATGCCCAAACCCCACAAGCCCCATTCCTGATAAACTCCTCCACCTCCCAGCCTCACCGATTCCAGATCCCCCATGTCCGTAACCACCGCAACACCCGCCCCGCTCTCCCGTCGTTTCTCCGTCGCACCGATGATGGATTGGACTGACTAAAATAATATTTCTTTATATTTCAGCATTATAAAAACCAAACAATCCTTGCTGTAGCAAAAATTAAGCAGTGAAAAAGACAGAAATAGCCCAGAAAGAGCTATTTTTTACACGAAAGTCTGTCCAATCCATGACATTCCGGACTGACATCCCAGACATGACGCTAAGAGACTGTTGGCACCGACGCTGAATTGACCAGTTACCGAGATGCCACTGATCCTATCTGATTCCTCGCGAACCATTTCCTGAGCTGGATTTCTGCCAATTGGAGTTGGGTCAGTCTTGCGTCGGCACGTGGGTCAATTCGGCGTCGGCGCCAACAATTAGTACTCCTGAACCATGGTCAAACCTCGTTCATCTTATGTAAGCTCGACGCATCATTACGCCACCAAGCTCAGCGACGCGTAATCAAGGAGTGAGCATGCACAGGATCAACCATGGCCGCGAACAGTAACTTCTCCTTTCTTCAGGAACACGACCCTGTTTTCCTGCAACTGGCGACCACGGCCGAACAAATCTTTGCCAGCGACCCCAACACGACCCTGATCAAACTGCGCCAGCTGGGCGAGGCTTTGGCTCAAGACCTGGCCAGCCGCGCCGGTATAGAGTTCGATGCCACCACCAAGCAGACCGACCTGCTCTACAAATTAAGCCGGGATATCCAGCTCGATCAAAAAATCCGCGGCCTGTTCCACACGCTGCGCACCGAAGGCAACAAAGCCACTCACCAATTTCGTACTCAGCACCGTGAAGCATTGGACGGGCTGAGAGTCGCCCGTGCCCTGGGCATTTGGTACCACCAATCATTCGGCAAGCAAGGCGATAAGTTCAGCCCTGGCCCCTTCGTAAATCCGCAAGACCCCAGCACTCCACTACGCGACCTACAAAACCAGATTGAGCAGTTGAAAGCTCAATTGAGCGAGTCCAGCCAACAACTTGAAAGTAATCAACAGCTGGCTGACCTCATAAAGCGCGAGGCCGAAGAATACGCCGATCTCGCGCAGCAAATGGACGCTGAATCCCGCCTCCATCAGCAGCAAGCCAAACAGCATGAAGCCGAACTGGAAAGGTTGCGCAGTGAGCACGAGCAAAGCATCAAAGCCCTGCAAGTTCATCTGCTGACCCAGCCACAGGCCTCATCACAGGTCATGCACCGCACAATGCGGGCGACCCAAAAATTTGACCTGAGCGAAGACCTCACCCGGATCCTCATCGACCAGCAGTTGGTCGATGCTGGCTGGGAGGCGGATTCTCTTGATCTGACTTACAAGAAAGGCGCCCGCCCCGAAAAGGGCAGGAACAAAGCCATCGCTGAGTGGCCTACCAGCATTCCAAATGCCGATGCGGACTATGTCCTGTTTGCAGGCCTCACGCCCGTCGCCATCGTTGAAGCCAAGCGCAAACGCATCAATGTTGCAGACCGCATTCCCCAGGCCGAGCGTTATTCCCGCGAATTCAAGTTCGCCCCGGAGCAGCTAAAACCATGGCTGGAGGCCGGTCACCCCGCTGCCTGGAATGATGGTGAAGGCAAAACCTTCCAGGTGCCCTTCGCCTTCGCCTGCAATGGTCGCCCTTACATCAAGCAACTCGCCGAGCAATCCGGCACCTGGTTCCGAGATCTGCGCAGCCCGGCCAACACAGCCCGACCGCTGCAAGACTTCCATAAACCCGAAGACTTGCGCGACCTGCTCAAGCGCAGCCGTACCGAGGCCGAAACCAAACTCAAGGAAGAAGGCTTCGCCTATCTGAAGTTGCGCGATTACCAGGAAAAGGCGATCCATGCCGTTGAACAAGCCTTGGCCAACAACCAACGCGACTGCCTGCTGGCGATGGCCACTGGCACAGGCAAAACCCGCACCATCATTGGCTTGATGTACCGCTTTCTGAAAACCGAACGCTTCAAGCGCATTCTTTTTCTGGTCGATCGCAGCGCCCTCGGTCAGCAAGCGATCGATTCGTTCAACGACACCACCCTCGAGCAAAACCACACGCTCGCGCAGATCTACGACATCAAAGAGCTGGGCGACATGGCCGCCGAGGCAGAAACTCGTGTTCAGGTCGCCACGGTGCAGGCGATGGTCAGCCGGATTTTCCGCTCCGACACGCCACCTTCCGTCGGCGAGTTCGACTGCATCATCGTCGACGAAGCCCACCGTGGTTACACCCTCGACCAAGAAATGAGCGAGGGCGAACTGGCCGTCCGCGATCACAATCAGTACCTCTCGCAGTACCGCCGCGTACTGGATTATTTCGATGCGTGCAAAGTTGGCCTGACCGCGACCCCGGCCAAACACACCAGTGAGATTTTCGGCAAACCCGTGTTCACCTACAGCTATCGCGAAGCCGTGGCAGACGACTGGTTGATCGACCACGAACCGCCGATCCGGTACGAGACGCAACTGAGCAAACACGGCATCCGTTTTGAAAAGGGAGAATCGGTCAGCGTCATCGATACCCAGACCGGTGAAGTCGATGTCGCCGAGCTGGAGGATGAACTCAACTTCAATATCGAGTCGTTCAACCGCCGCGTGATCACCCCTGCTTTTGACAAAGTGATCTGTGATGCCCTGGCCAATGAGCTGGACCCTTTTGGCGAAGAAAAAACCATGATCTTCTGCGTCAACCAGGCCCATGCCGAACGGGTGAAAAACCTGCTCAATGAAGCCTTCAAAGACGCTTACGGCGAGCAATACAACCAAGCAACGGTGCAGATCATCACCGGCCAGAGCGACAAGGTCGAACAACTGATTCGCAAATACAAAAACGAACCGCACCCCAGCATTGCAATCACCGTCGACCTGCTGACCACCGGTATCGATGTACCGACCATCTGCAATCTGGTGTTCATGCGCCGGGTACGCTCACGCATTCTCTATGAGCAGATGAAAGGCCGCGCCACCCGACGTTGCGACGACATTGGCAAAACGGTATTCCGCATTTACGACCCGGTCGACCTCTACGCCAGCCTGGAAGCCGTCGACACCATGAAGCCGCTGGTGAAAAACCCCAACGTCTCCCTGGAGCAATTGGTCAGCGAACTCACCAGCGACGCCAGTTACGACGCTCCCGGCAATCAGGAAGACAGCAGCCACGCCCATGACGTGCTCGACGTACTCAGCCAGCGCATCATGCGGATTCTGCGCAAGGCCGATCACAAAGCTGAAACCAAGCCCTCGCTGAAGAAGAAGCTTGAGGAGCTGGAGGACATGTGGGGCGTGGAGCCGTCCAAGCTGCACAAACACCTGCATGAACTGGGCCCCAGGCAGGCGGCTGAGTTCATTCGCGAACATAGCCAGCTGCTGACCCAATTGAATGCCGTCAGCATCCTGTTGGGCTCGGAAAACTACCCGATCATTTCCACCCACAGCGACGAACTGCTCGTGCGTGAGCAAAGCTACGGTGCCTATCAAAAGCCCCAGGATTACCTCGAAAGCTTCCACGACTTCGTCCACAGCCAGCTCAACCAATCCACAGCCTTGGGCGTAGTCGTCAATCGCCCCAAAGACCTCACCCGCGAACAATTGCGCACTGTGCGCTTGCTGCTGGATCAACATGGCTTCAGCGAAGTCAGCCTCAAAAGCGCCTGGCGCAATCAGACCAACCAGGAAATCGCGGCCAGCATCATTGGCTTTATCCGCCAGGCCGCGATTGGTGAAGCCTTGCTGCCGTTTGACCAGCGCGTGGCCAACGCCATGCAAAAAATCTACGCCCTTAAGCCGTGGACGCCCGTACAACGCAAATGGCTTGAGCGTTTGGCCAAGCAGTTGGTGCACGAAGTGGTCATTGACCCGCAACAAGTCAACGACGCCTTCCAGAACGATGGCGGCCTCAAGAGCTTGAACCGCCACCTCGGCGGCAATCTGGATAAGGTATTGGAAGCCTTGAACGACAACCTTTGGCCTGCGGTCGGTTGAGTCCGTTGACAGCGAGCGGGCAAAAACGCATAGACTGTCCTCAGTCCCAGGACAGAGGACAGTTGCTAGCTGAGGCCATATGAAGAGTCAAGACGTACTGTTGCTGATCAAACTGATTTGCCTGGAGCAGCGCGAGCGCCAGCAGCAGCAACTCGACAGCGAAACAGCGGAACTGCTCAAGCTCAGCGACACCGTCGAGCAATGGCAAGGCTGGGAGGACCACACCGAACAAGACCCACCCGTGCACCAGGAAAGTTACTCCGTGCGCGCCCTGCAAGCTTCACTAGGCATCAGCAAAACCGAAGTCGCCTCGGCGCTCAAACGCTGCCAGCAAATTGGACTGTTACGCCTGGACCCAAGCACCCAACTGCCTCGGGTCAACAGCAAGGCGCTGTTGGGCTTTATTGAGCACGGCTTGCGCTATGTGTTTCCGGTCAAGCCCGCCGAGCTGGTCCGTGGTATCCCCACCAGTTTTTCCGCCCCCGTGTTGCAGGGCAAATTGATGAGCGGCGGCGACCTGATCCACGTCTGGCCGGACGCCTATGGCACACGCAAAGGGCAATCCATCACGCCCCTGTTCAAGACCGTGCCCGGTGCAGTCAAGAAAGACCCACGCCTGTATGAATACCTGGCACTGATCGATGCCGTGCGCCTGGGCAATGCCCGGGAAGCCAATCTGGCGAATCAACTGCTGCGCGAGAAGATCCTTTAACCATGAGCCGCACACAAAACATCCAGATGCTCGAAGTCGTCGCCGAGGCGCTCGGCGAAGACCTCTGCCAAGAGGTTGCCTTCGTCGGCGGTTGCACGACAGCCTTGTTGCTGACCGACGAGTTCACCCTGGAAGAAGTGCGCTACACCGATGATGTGGATTTGGTGGTGCACCTGACCGGCTATGCCCAGTGGCAAACGCTGGTGGCACAACTCAAGCAAAAAGGCTTCAAACAGTCGCCGCAGGACGAGGTCATTTGCCGCCTGCGCCTGGGCGAACTGAAAGTCGACTTCATGCCCGAAGATGCCGAAACCGCCAACCTGCTCGGCTGCAACAACCGCTGGTTCAGCGACGGCCTGGCCAACGCGCAATGGCATCAGTTGCCAAGTGGCCGCCGCATTCGCCTGTTCAGCCCGCCCTACTTCCTCGGCAGCAAACTGGAGGCCTACACCGGTCGCGGTGCGCAGAACCCGCTGGGCAGCCAGGACCTTGAGGACATTCTCAATCTGATCAACGGCCGGGAGGAATTGTTGACCGAAGTAGAGTCTGCCGCCCCGGATCTTCGCGCCTACCTGAGCCAAACACTGGCAGGCCTGCTGGGCAACAATGACTTCGGTTATCTGGTGCAGGATGCCGCGCGCGGCGACAGCGACCGTGAGCAGATCATCTGGCAGCGCCTGCACCACGTCGTCCAGGTAACCGCCTGAATGCACGCGACCGTCAAATGGCAGACCCAGGCCGGACGTCACACGGCGGACAATCGCGATGCCTTCGCCCATGCCGCACAGGCAAACGCCCGCCTCTACCTGATCGCCGATGGCAGCAGCAGTCACCCGCACAGCGGTGAATTGGCCCATGCCTTGCTGAATGATCTGACCCAGGGTTTTGGTCAGTTACCGACACAAGAACTGACCGCCGAGCAACTGGCCAGCGCACTCCAGCAGATCATCACCACCAGACATCAAACACTGCGCAGCGATTTCCCCCTGGCCGCCTGCAGTTATCTGTTGCTTTGCCTGCTCCCCGATGCGGCATTCACCATTCACGAAGGCGACTGCTGCCTGGGCGTCATTGATCAGGACAGTGAAATCAACTGGCTCAGTGCTGTACATTGCGCACCCAATTGGCAGGGTGATCTCACCCCCGCACAGATTGCCCGGGACTCAACCCGCCACAGCCTGACCCGCTGCTTCAGCGTCCGGCGCGCGAGCAACCCCGACATCAACTTTTGGCCTGCCCGCCCGCACCAACACTGGTTGCTGGCGAGCGATGGCTTCTGGGCCGGCCTGTGCACCCAGACCCAACAGATATTTCTGCGAGACGGCCGCTTGCCCGCCCCGCCCACCGATGACGACATCAGCTGCCTGAGCGTCATCCCCAGCCCCCTTTTTAGAGCGTACCCATGACCAACAGCGACATCGTCCAGAAGCTCTGGAACCTTTGCGACGTCCTCCGTGACGACGGCATCAACTACAGCGATTACGTCACCGAGCTGGTACTGCTGCTGTTCATCAAGATGGAATTCGAACAGGTTCAGAACAACGACAACTTCAGCCACAAGCTACCCGAAGGCGCGCGCTGGCCGGACCTGAACAGCAAGTCAGGGCTCAACCTGCTCAACTACTACCGGCAGATGCTCCTCGACCTGGGCCAAAACGCCGACCCGTTGATCGCCGCCATCTACGCCGATGCCCAGACGCGCCTGAAAGAGCCGCGCCACTTGGAACAACTGATCAAAAGCCTCGACGGCATCGACTGGTTCAGCGCCCGCCGCGATGGCCTGGGCGATCTGTATGAAGGCCTGCTGGAAAAGAACGCCAGCGAAACCAAATCCGGTGCCGGCCAGTACTTCACCCCGCGTCCGTTGATCGACAGCATCATCAACTGCATCAAGCCCCAGCCGGGCGAAGTCATTCAGGACCCGGCCGCCGGCACCGCAGGCTTCCTGATTGCCGCCGATGCCTACATCAAAAGCCAGACCGACGATCACTACGATCTCGACGAAAAGGATCGGAACTTCCAGCGTAACAGCGCCTTTATCGGTGTAGAGCTGGTGCCCGGCACCCGCCGCCTGGCGCTGATGAACACCCTGCTGCACGGCATGGAAGGTGACGAAGAAGGCGTGGTGCACCTGGGCAACGCCCTCGGCCAAACCGGCGCCAACCTGCCGAAAGTCAACGTGATTCTCTCAAACCCACCGTTCGGCACCGCCAAGGGCGGCGGCGGCCCGACCCGTGACGACCTGACTTACAAGACCAGCAACAAACAACTGGCCTTCCTGCAGCACATCTATCGCGGCCTCAAACCCGGTGGCCGCGCCGCCGTGGTGTTGCCCGACAACGTACTGTTCGAAGCCGGCGTCGGCACCGACGTACGCCGCGACCTGATGGACAAGTGCAACCTGCACACCATCCTGCGCCTGCCCACCGGCATTTTTTACGCTCAAGGCGTGAAGACCAATGTGCTGTTTTTCCAGAAAGGCACTGTTGAAAACCCACGCCAGGATCAAGGCTGCACCCAGCGCGTTTGGGTCTATGACTTGCGCAGCAACATGCCGAGTTTTGGCAAGCGCACGCCGTTTGGTGCCACTCACCTCAAGTCATTCGAAGATGCCTACGGAGTGGATGCCAATGGCAACAGCCCGCGTGCGGAGAATGTCGAGGGGATTGGGGAGCTGAGCCGTTTCCGGGTGTTTACTCGCGATGACATTGTGCAACGCGGGGATTCGCTGGATATCAGTTGGTTGAAGGATGCGGACAGTCTGGATGCCAATGACTTGCCGGCGCCGGAAGTGTTGGCGGGTGAGGCGATGGCTGAGCTGACTGAGGCGCTGCATGAGTTGGAAGAGTTGATGAAGGCGCTGGGGGCTGGGGATGAAGTGGCGGCGCAGAAGCAGTTGATGGCGGAGGTGATGGGGTTGGTGGTTGCTCAGGAGAATGGGGATGAGTGAATTGCCGAGTGGCTGGGCCGAATGTTTGCTCGAAGACTTGTTGGGCCCGTTAGACGATGGAAAGGTCCTACAACAGGGTTGGAGCCCACAGTGCGACAGCGTTCCTGCCACAGAAGGCGAATGGGGCGTCCTTAAAACAACGGCAGTGCAAGATGGTTACTTCCTCGAAGTTGAAAATAAAAAACTGCCACTGAAGCTCCCTCCAAAACCTGAACTTGAAGTAAAGGCTGGCGATTTGTTGATGACCTGCGCGGGTCCTCGCTCAAGATGCGGCGTTATTTGCCATGTCGAAGAAACCCGAGAGAAGCTAATTTTTTCCGGGAAAATTTACCGCTTCCGACCTAACAAACAATATGTCGCCCCTAAATTTCTGACGCATCTACTCAGAACGACCGAACTAAAGGAAAAAATTGACAATATAAAAACAGGCATTAGTGAAAGCGGCATGAATATGACCCGCGATCGCTTTTTTTCGCTTCAAGTTCGATTGGCGCCATTCGACGAGCAATTTCGTATCGCAAAAAAGCTCGATGAATTGCTGGCTCAGGTCGACACCCTCAAAGCCCGCATCGACGCCATCCCCGACCTGCTCAAACGCTTCCGCCAATCCGTCCTCGCAGCAGCAGCTTCCGGGCGATTGACAGAGGATTGGCGCACCGTGTCGGATACTGACGAGCTCCTCATCAGTTGGCAGGACACTAAACTCTCAGAGCTTTGCGCGCTGGTTACTAGTGGATCGCGTGGATGGGCAGACTATTACTCCGAAAGCGGGGCAATCTTTATCCGTTCTCAGGACATAAATACTGATGATCTCGACATAACAGATACCGCCTTTGTAAAACTACCCGAATCAAGCGAAGGGAAACGAACAAGAGTTCAAGCACAAGACATCCTCATTACGATCACCGGCGCGAACGTTGGAAAAGTTGCAAGGGTTAAGCAAGCAGTTCCGGAGGCTTACGTTAGCCAACATGTTGCCTTGGTTAGGCTTCAAAACCCTGAACATGCTCCCTTTATAGAGATTTTCCTCAAAGATATTGGCTCAGGTCGCGGCGAGCTAACTGAACTCGCTTATGGTGGCGGCAAGCCAGGTCTCAACCTCTCGAACATTCGAGATCTAGCCTTTGCGCTGCCATCGAGAGATGAACAATTCGAAATCGTCCGCCGAGTCGAACAACTCTTCACCTTCGCCGACCAACTGGAAGCCAAAGTCGCCTCAGCCAAAACTCGTATCGATCTCCTGGCCCAAAGCATCTTGGCCAAAGCCTTCCGCGGTGAATTGGTGCCCCAAGACCCGAACGACGAACCCGCCAGCGTGCTGCTGGAGCGCATCAAAGCCCAACGCGTTGCTACCTCCAAGGACAAACGCGGAAGGAAAAACGCCTGATGCCGCAGCGTGTCGACCACATAAGCCAAAGCTTATTCTCAAGCATTCCTATGCTTAGGCCTTCGGGGCTGCTTGCGACTGCCCATTCACAGCAATCTGATTCCTCTCGCCTAGTCTACGAGCTCTTGAGTTACTCGATAATGCGCAGCAAAACAATCAGATCAATCAAGCCTCTGTCAGTTAAAAGTGGAACAGGTGAGCCGAAATGAAGCTTCTTCACTTCGAACTTATTGGTCAGTACAAGGGACTGGCTAATCAGCGGTTTGACTTTTCTGATGCCCCAGGAAAAGTAATCGCACTTATTGGCTTGAATGGGTCAGGCAAGTCGCAGCTGATGGAGCTCATCGCCGAAGTCTTTGCCTATCTGGAGCGAAGGAAGCGGACAGACTTTCGCGTTCGAAAAATCCTAAATTATCGCTTCAATCTGACCTATGAGTGGTCAGACGATGGCCATGATAGAGAACGACTAAAACGCTATACGGTACAACTTGAAGCTAACCAGTCAATTTTGGTTTGCCGCAGTGTTTTCATATCTGCTGTCACCAATGATTTAAATGACGTTACAGCGCAATGGTCACATGGGGAAGACTGCGTACTCGCGGAGCTGCCTTTACCTCGTTTGATAGGTTATGCCTCCGGTTTAAACGAGAACCTGCAACGCTCCTTCATGCGCAATGCCTTACAGTACTTTGACGTAATGAGCACTAGGTCACGGCGTCGTATCGAGTTGGCACAACCTAATGTCGATGCGGTCGTTTACGAACAGATCAACCACAAGTACAGAAGGCGTTTTCCAGGTATATTCGGTGCTCCATCGACGAGCGACTTGGATGATCCACTGCACACGCGAGAAGCTGACACGCTGCTACCAAGCTCACTTTTTCTAGACTACGACTGCACCAATTTGGTGGTTGCGGCCCTTGGATTATTAAGTGATGCCGAGCGCGATCTGCTGTGGCCAGAGATCCGAATGAAGCATCCTCGCAAAGTAGTTCTGCATTACGATTTGCGGCGCGCCCCTGTTGAGCAAGACAGCATCGAAGATCTCAAACAGCTAGTACGCGCAGTGGGGGACGGGAGCATACGAGGTCTATCGACCCGGACTACAGATGAACAGTATGAGCTGTACGAACTCGATTATCTGCGCGCCGAAATCACAATCGACTTCATGGCCCCTAATGTCGTTGGGCAGCTCAGAGAAACATATCGTGATCCCGCCCGACTGTTCTGGAAACTCTACAAGTTGCAATTGTTAGGCGTTGGGCAATGGTCACCCAATATACGAAAAATACTTCGAGATGACGCTTTAGACGAACATGTCAAAAAGCCGCTTAAGGGTAAGCTGCCGCTTACTGTGGTCGAACTCGAACTGTCTGATGGAGAGCACTTTGCACCAATTGACGATTTGAGTGACGGAGAAGCTCAGTTGCTCCACACGATTGGTGCGGTAAGGCTTTTTGGCGACGCCGAATCACTATTCATATTCGACGAGCCCGAAACGCACCTAAACCCGAGCTGGCGCACCCGTTATCACCTGGGGTTTGAGCAGGCCGGTCGCGGGCTAGTTACCTCACAAGCCTTGATTTCAACACACTCGCCATTCTTGATTTCGTCCTTACATCGCGAGGCTGTATATCGTTTCGAGAGGATTGATGGCCAGTCAGCCATGGCCTCACCGTCCAGCGAAACCTTTGGGGCTTCGTTTGAAGTCCTAATTAAGAAATTCTTCGGCCTCCGATCTGCGATATCGCAAACAGCAGTTGATGAAATTCGCAGTCACCTTAATGACGTAAATATGGATAACGCTCACAAGCGGCAATGGATCGAAGAGCAGCTTGGCGAGTCGATGGAGCGCGCCTATTTACTACAGCGCTTGGAGGTCTGATGTTACTTCCCGTAAGAGCAGGCCTTGCCCCGAGTGCTGTATTTAGAGGCCTAAACGCACTTGTGCGTGAAGTGCTCCTTGCTAATTGCTCCGGGCGAACCATCGATGAATCGGCCCTCCCCTATGGGCTTTGGAATGCAGTTCAAGCAAATCCCGCTACGGATGCTCGTTTTCAGGCACTCGCAGTCGCTATTAGAGCTCTTGATGATGAGGGCAGGTATCAGCTCTATCTTGGGACCCGCACGGCGTCTAGTGTGAGGCAACTCTTCATAGATCCCATTGCCGCAACACAGGAGATTCCAGAGGCAGTAAATGTCGAGCTGAAGAACCTGACTACACATCTATTCAAAAGTAGCTCTACGCTTGCCGGAATCACGCAGGCTTGCGGAGAAACTATCAAGGATCACTACAACCGTTACAGCGCTATTCACCCACCGGGCAATGGTAATGTCTGTGGTATATGCGCGACAGAGTATCTCGCGCAACGACGGAGTGGAGTCGCTGAAAACGACCAATGGCGGGCACCATATGACCATTTATTGGCGAAGGAAAAATACCCGCAATTTGGGATCGACCCCGACAACCTGATGCCTATTTGTAACACGTGTAATTCAAAAGCCAAACTCGCTAAAGACCTTTTGCACAATTTAGCCGGACAGCGGCGTATGTGCTTCGACCCTTGGACTGAAAATTTTCAAGGACAAGTAAATCTACAGATCGATTTCCAAGATACCTTGCCGATAGTTACTTGGGTTATGTCACCTCAACCACTTACAAATCAAAGCAAACTGACGACTTGGGATGAGGTTTATCGAGTCAAGGAGCGCGTTGAAGGAGAGTTCCGCACCTTAGAAGAAAAGCTTGCGGAAGATTTAGACTGTAGAGATCTAACCGCCTTTAAGCATTCCATCACAGCCAAAGCCCATGCGAGGAAGCAATTTGAGAGAAGAACACCATTTAACTACTGGCGCCACTTGCTGTATGAGTCCTTACTTCGATTAGCCGACACGGACCTAGAGCAGCTCCGAATTCTTATTCATGCAGCCCTAGACCCAAATGGCGATGCCGCAACAACATATGGCATCTGAGGGCCTGTACCTTGCCGACATTCAACCGCAAAAGAGGTAAAGCACCGGTACACGCCTGAGTTTTTTCTAATTACGCATAAACACACTTACCCCCAGAGACCACGCTACTTTCAGCTAAGTATACCTACGCTAAGCTACGCACGACTTTACTGGGCTTGCAGCGCTTCCAGGAAACTCATAATCCTTCGGTCTGAAGTTTAAACGTCAGCGGGCTCAATCACATTTCAGCAGTCCGCGCGGTACCGCCTAGTTCCCAGCTGTCAGCTGAAGTCCGATTTCCTTAAGGCTAGGCATACCTCATCCGGCATTTGCCCCCAAAAAAATGCAAAACCCACTTCTAGATGGTGAGTGTGAGGGACTGCATCTATTGTTCTGTATGGCATATAGCAAAAAACAATGCGATAGTTTTTTATGCTCTCTGGAGTAGTTGAGATTTTTCTAGCGGATCATCCATTTCCTAATCTGCTCCGTGTTAGCGAACGATCACTCATCAGGCATTTTTTTTTTTGATGGACTTCCCACGCGTCTCCGCCAACACTCGGTGCCGCGATGTGAAAACAAAGGAGCGCAAACAGATGGGATCCTCGATTACCTGGCTTGACCATGACGGTGCTGCCCGCGACCGAAGTCTTCGTTTGCTGAGTTTTTTCAAAGCTCCTGAGTCAAGAGATGAGCTCGGCATCGGCAGTGTGCGTGATGCCATCTCGGATCAACTTTTTCCAGGTACCTCAACGATTCACACGCGGCTCCGCTATTTCTTTTTCATACCTTGGCTTTACATCGAGATCGAGGTCAAAGGTACGACCGCACCTCGCTTCCCCGCCGCTGGCCGAGAGGCCGAAATTCGCCTAATGGCTTACCTCGACAAGAATGAGCCTTCGGACGCTTGGGGTATTGCAGGTCGTAGATCCCGGAGCGGACTTAAGCGTCTTCCTAGCTCTGTGTATTGGGCCGCGCTGGGCAACTGGGGCTTTCGGACTCATTCTGGTAGCCAGCAGCAACACTTTTCTATGGCCGAGCGTTTGAAGGCCACTCAGACTACGCGATCCAGACGTATCGAAATTGAGTATGAATCAGGGGAACAACGAGGACTCTGGCACCCAGAGATAAAGAAACTCATGCCTAAAGACTTCCCTGAAAATGCGCATTTAGCACTGACACGCCTGGAATCAGAGTTTTTGCTTGATCGTTGGCGTCAGTTACACCCCGATTCACTGTTGACTTGGCTGGCCGTGAACAGCTCACCCCAAGACAACTTCAAGGAAGTGAACACCATTTGGGAACACCCAAAATTCGCTGATTTTCCAGGTCGATACAAAACGCTGCTCAAACATTGCCGCCGATTTGATGCACTGATCCAAGGCGCTGCGCGTCTCTACAATCTACAACTGGCAAGACTGGAACAACGGGAAGATCTGATCAAAAAGCATGGCGATGCACTGATCGAGTGGGAGACTTCAGAGGTACACCTCCTTGAGGGTTGGAGTCTTGCTGAGTTTTGGATTTCTGTAGGTGGAAATGGCTACATGGTCCCCATCAGGACTCAAGAATTTGTGACGCGCTGGTTTGCTTTGGTCATGAAAAAACAAAGTGGACTTGGGAGCTATAAGCCCGCACTTGACCTCATTGAACGAAGAGAGCGTGAGCTAAAGGGTGGACGCTCCAGATTCAGCAACAAAGCTGCGCGTACGTCTTGGGGCGGCGAGGCAGGCCTGAATAGGCTCAATTTTCGATGGTCGATTGCACAAAGCATGCTGGGAGAATGGCATGAAGGGATGAAGGGATGAAGCGCAAATGATCAACCAAGACCAGCGCAGCATGTTAGTCGATGCCTTGACCCCTCCTCCGGATCACACTTTCGAGACCGGCATAGTCACGTCATTTTCCCTAGATCTGGTGACGTTGCTTAGCGTACCTCTCAATCTTTGCTGGCTCGCAAATCCAAAAACTCCTACTGCAGATATCGATCCGCTTGCGACGCTTGAAGGAATGCGTAGGACCGCGTCGAAACTTACTGTTTTTTGCCAACCCGGGCGGCTCCAACCACCGCGAATTGTCAGCCCTTTGTTCGTATTGCTGGAAGACATGGTCTATGAGGCTAGAGCGCCCCATGGAGGAGCTTTCCATCCAAAGGTTTGGCTGTTGAAATTCAAATCCAATGTGATTGGCAGGGCGGCTGTGCTGCGGCTTTTGGTGTTGTCTCGAAATCTAACGGACGATGCATCATGGGACCTCTCATTAAGATTGGATGGGCATGTCAGCAAGAAGCGAAACAGCCAGAACAAACCTTTGGTTAGCTTCATTGCTAGCCTGAGCGAGCTGTCCATTCGGAAGTTAGCTACAGCCCGAATTGATAACTTACAGAGCCTCGCAAACGATGCCCACTACGCGGAATGGGAGCTACCAGGTGATTTTGAAAGCCTTAATTTCCACGCATTGGGGTTGGGCAAGAAACCGGCGAAGTGGATTCCACGCCCGACCATAAATGAGCGCTGGGATGAGCTGGGAATAATTTCGCCTTTCATCACTGCTGAGGCGATTAAGGCCCTAACAGAAAGCACTTACTCCGCTACCTTTTTGATATCCAGGCCCGAGGAGCTGGATCGACTACCCGAAAAAAACTCAACTTACTTTGGTGAGGACTGGGTGCTAAATGACCAAGTGGACTCGCCTGAAGATACTGACGAGCTCCCAGGTCGGCAGCAAGGGCTACATGCGAAATTGTTCGTTGGCAGGAAAGCGTGGAATACGCATATGTTTCTAGGATCCGCTAACGCAACCTCTGCGGCGCTGCTAGCCGGCCAGAACGTCGAGTTCATGGTGGAGCTGATTGGGCGCCACAGTAGAGTCGGAGTCCCCTCGAACTGGACTTCTGATGTGGGCATAGGCGACATCATCTCCCGCTATCAGCGCTCACCCGTTGTTGAATCTGATGAAGCTGAGCAGACTCGTGCCTATCTGGACAAGCTGCGTCAACTTATCAGCAGTGCGGAGTTGCATCTGACCTGTACTCAACAGGAGGCTGATTGGGTTTTGTGGCTGGCCGGGGTCGAGAAAATTGACTTTGGACAGGTCGAGGTGAGTTGCTGGCCAATATCAATCACTCAAGCAAGAGCGATATCGCTATCATCGTCAGAACGCCTTCCAGCGATGAGACTTGGGAATTTTTCACTTGAGGATTTGACATCGTTTCTGGCCTTTAACCTAAAGCTTGACGGTCAGCAGCAAAGCTTTGCTTTGAATTTGGTGATGCACAACGCCCCTTCTAACCGAGACATAGAAGTGCTTCGAGCAGCGCTAAAGAAGCCTGGTGCCTTCATTCGATACCTACTTCTACTACTCGGTGATTGGGACCCAGGTTCGCGTACGTACGATGGTGAAGGTGGCTCCCAATGGCAAATTTCTCCAACAGCCGGTGATGCCCCCCTTTTTGAAATGCTGGCCAGGGCATTCGCTCGCGAGCCAGAAAGGCTCACTTTTATCGCTGAGCTCATGCGACGCCTGCGCAGGGACTTATCCATGGATATTGAGTCTGCGATACCCAATGACTTCGAAGCACTCTGGAAACCGTTTGAGCAAGCCTTGGCGCAAAAAAGGAAGCGTAAAGCATGACTTCGTTCTCATCAGATCTAGTCCTTGCTCAGCTCAAAGACTTTCAACGAACGACCGTTAATTACGCTTTTCATCACCTTTTCGACTCACCGCACCCCACTCGACGCTTCCTTGTGGCGGATGAGGTCGGCCTTGGTAAAACGCTGGTTGCCAAAGGCCTCATTGCACGGGTAGTGGAAAGGCTCCAAGTGCAATCTGAGCGGATTGACATCATCTACGTCTGCTCCAACGCCGACATCGCGGCCCAAAACGTGGCGCGCCTCATGCTGCCAGGCCAACCATCGTTCGCGAGAGCAACAAGACTCACGCTACTGCCTCTAGAAGTTCATCGTCTGCGGGAGCATTCAATCAACTTCATTAGTTTCACACCCGGAACCACGTTCAACCAAGGAAATCGACCGGGCAGAAAAGACGAGCGTCGACTGATTTATCAGATGCTAGCGAACCTTCCGGGGCTGAGCCGCAGAGGGCTTAAAAACGCACTGCAAGGCCAGGCAAAGGAAAGCTGGTTTGCTGATGCAGACATCAAGCTGGAGTACGACACAGCCATAGCAACGACGTTTTGTTCCGCGGTCATTGCTGACAACACTCTTCATGCATTACTGGTTGAGACGGCGCAGTCGTACAGTGATCGTCGCCGAAAAATATCCTCTCAGACCCGTCAGAACTGCCTCCAGTTGATTGGTGAGTTGAGGCGGTGCCTCGCCAAGTCATGCCTCTCCGCTCTCAACCCCAACCTGATCATCCTCGACGAGTTTCAAAGGTTTAATGATCTGCTTGCCCCTGCGGACGACAATCCCGCAGCAGAACTCGCTCAAGCGATGTTCAACAGCTCGGTCGGCAAGGTTCTTTTGCTCTCAGCTACGCCTTACAAGATGTACTCTTCGGCCCTAGATGAAGAGGATCACTACGAAGATTTTCTCAAGACTGTTGGCTTCCTGATGGAGGACGATAGGAAGATGGAACATCTGAAAGCTGATTTAGGAGCTTTCAGATCGGCACTACTCAGCGCTCGATCCGCCGAGGACTTCGCACCGGTGACGCGTCTAAAAGCGCGAATCGAGTCAGCCCTTCAATCAGTGATGTGTCGCACCGAACGCGTCGGTTTAACCAAGAAGCAGGACGCCATGGTCCAACCAACCCAAATGGTGCCGGCGCTGACCTCAGGTGATCTGTTTGATCTGCGAACAGTTGACGCAGTCGCCCGTCGGCTTGATCAACCCGATATTGTCGAGCACTGGAAATCTGCACCTTATCTCGCCAATTTCATGCACGAGTACAATTTTAAGCGAGCATTGAGATCAGACCAGGCCAAAAATGTCTCCGCTGTTGCCGATCTCTTTCAGGCATCACCCGGGACGTTGCTTAACTCAAATGCGATCGAAAAATACCTTCCTGTCGACACCAGAAACGCAAGGGTGCGACTGCTGATGCAGGAAATTGAATCCCAAGGCCTTTGGCGATTGTTGTGGATGCCTCCATCACTACCCTACTGGAAGCCTACCGGGGTCTTCAGCGACGTAGAGTCCGCCAGCAAACAGCTCATTTTTTCCGCTTGGAATGTCGTACCAGATGCTATTGCTTCACTAATTTCTTATGAAGTCGAACGCCTTTTAGTGAAAGCATCATCTCGCCAAGCAAAGTACTCGACGATGCCGAAGAAATTCAGCCCTCACCTGAAGTTTTCCCGCGGGAGAGATGAAAAACCAAGTGGGATGACTACGTTGATGCTGGTGTTCCCATCGTTGTCCCTTGTGGAGCTAGTAAATCCATTGAGTTTGGCCGAAAGCTTTGAAGGCACCAACGGCTACGAGCACCTTCGAGAACGATGTGTCGAATTGATTGCGGGAAAAATGGAGCCCCTCATCTCCAGAAGTATCACTGATGGGCAGCCAGACCGACGCTGGTACTGGGTAGCTCTTGCTCGCTTAGAAAGAACGATGAATCCCACGACAAGAAACTGGTGTGAATATCAGTGGAGACAGACTAGAACGCGTGAGAGCGACGACGCAGATGAAGGACTCAGCGGCTTCCAGTCCCACGTGGACCAGTGGCTTGAAGCTTGGGACGACAAAATCACCGACTTAGGAAAAGTCCCTGAGGATCTGTTTGGTGTGTTGGCGGACATAGCATTGGCCGCGCCGGGTGTGTGCGCACTGCGGTCACTGATAGGAGTACGACGCGAGACATCAGACAGCATTGATACTGAATTTCTGGGCTCTGCTGCCTTAATCGCGGAGGGCCTTCGCCGGCAATTCAATTCTCCTCGAACGATTGCCCTATTGAGCTCACTTGAGGATGAGGACAGCTATTGGAAATTGTCCTTGCAGTACTGCATTGACGGAAACCTTCAATCGCTGCTGGATGAATATTGCCATGTTCTGCTTGAAGCAAAATGCGCTGGCTTCAAAACAGACACACCTGTTCATGGTCCGATCGCCGAAGCAATGTTTGAGGCGATGACTTTGCGTACTTCCACACTCCACCCCGACCTGATCGAAACGAAAAATGGGCGGCTTCAAATTTCACCTCTACCTCAAAGACTACGTAGTCATTTTGCGTTGCGCTTTGGTGCACAAACCGAGGATGTGGGTGCCGTCGCGCGTAAGGAGTCCGTCCAAGCCGCCTTCAACTCTCCTTTTTGGCCGTTCTATTTGGCGTCGACGTCCGTTGGACAGGAAGGGCTCGATTTCCACCCATGGTGTCACACCATTGTCCATTGGAATCTCCCCTCCAACCCCGTTGACATGGAACAACGAGAAGGTCGAGTGCATCGCTACAAGGGATATGCCGTCAGAAAAAACGTCGCTCGTGCGCATCGCTCACAGCTGAACTTTGATGAGATGACTGAGCCCCTATGGGATTCACTTTTTGCCCTAGCTGTCAAAAACAAGAACGCCGGCATTAGTGACATAGTCCCCTACTGGGTTTACGAGATAGAAGGCGGAGCCAAGGTTGAACGTCGGGTCATGTGCATGCCCATGAGCAAAGACCAGACCCGCTATCAACGACTATGCAAAGATTTAGCACTGTACCGCATGGTATTCGCTCAACCACGCCAAGAGGACCTTATGGCTTGCCTTGAGCAGGTGCTAGGGGATGACTTCACAGCCGAGTTGGCCGCGCACTGGCAGATTTGTTTAGCTCCAACTCTTCCATCCCAAAGCACCTCGCTAATCGAGGGACGGGTAGCGTTGAGAGAAGGTAGCTCCTAGATTAGGCAGTCCCCCCAATACTGTCGACACTGTATTTTTGAAGGTCCGTTCGCAATCCCATTCAGCCCCCATGAGGAAGCTCCGATCAACTTGCTGCAACAGTAGATGCATTGTAACTGGATGGCGAACACACCTTTCGAACCCCAGCATTAAGGGTGATGGTGTCCGCGTATTTTAAAGCGGACGCGATAGCCCTTATCGCCGGGTTTTCATGCGCCAACGAAGCTCTTACCCCAAACCGTTCAAGGCCTAGGTTGTTCAGGAGTGCCTGCAACCCGGTGCGACCGTCTCCAGCGTTGCCATCAGTCATGGCATCAACGCCAACGTCATTCGCAAGTGGCTACCGCTTTACCGAGATCAGCCACCAGCGGTGTTGCCGGCTTTCGTTCCAGTGAGGGCTTCGCCTAAACGGTCGGTTGATGCATCGGTGATTATTGAGCTTCCGCTTGGCGAGCAATTGGTCACGGTGAAATGGCCAGCCTCCGATCCTGAAGGATGCGCCCACTTTGTCCGCGGACTCGCCCAGTGATCCGTATCGATACCATCTGGCTCGCCACCGAGCCTATGGACATGCGTGCTGGCACTGACACCACGTTGGCCCGAGTGGTGGCGGTATTCGGTGCGACGAAGCCGCACTGTCCGTATCTGTTCGCCATCCGCTATTTAACGGTATGTTTAAGTCCTCAACTCAAGGCGCCCCATGACCATCCACCCCCCCCACGCAAAAACGCTTGGTAGTATTAATCGACGCCGACAATGCCCCCGCTGCGCATTCCACGCTATCCGGGTACGTTCGAACTGCAAAAGAGAGGAGCGTCGGGAGTGGGCGGTTCAATCCTCTATGCCCGACACCACCAGCCGAGCTCGTAGCACCTGTCGCCAACGACCGCTCTTGGCCGATTCTGTTGAAAAAGTCATGTACATAGCAACCTTGGCTCCGCGAATTACGAGTGGCCACCTTCGCCACTCGCCCGGAGGGCATCCGCCTCCCGCATCAGCCAGAAACACAAACCACCAACCGGCCCTCTCTCAGCTCCAACCGCCTATCACACGTCAGTTGCTCGATTCTTTCTTTCAATGGCGCTGTCACCTTGGCCGTGGCGCGGCCAAAGCCGAGCAGTCTCAAAGCGCCAGAGATCGCGTCGTCATGACTCATGGAAAACCCCGAGATGATGATTTCTATCAGTGCCTGGTCGAGCTCTTCCGGCGCAACCCACTCCAGCTTGCGCTCGGCCGACTCCCAATGCGCCCGGCTGCGGATGACCACGGGGCGATTCTCGACCAGGTGGAGAAATTCGCCACGGCGCAGGAAGTGCCTCTGCTTGATGCCCAGGCCAATGGCGTGTTCCACGGCGGCGATGATTCGCGAGCCTTGGCGGGTCACACCGAAAGCATCCATGAGCCGTCGGGTGACTTCCACTGAATGCACCGGTGATTCGACGTCGACCACAGTACGGATCATCCGCAGCAGGTGCTCGGGTTGGTGTTGATGTAGTTCCACTTGGGTGCTAACTGCAGAGAGCCGCGCCTTTTCATAACGTTGACTGACGACTGGCTCGACTTCGGCAACGGTTTCGTCACGAATAATTTCATGCAGGGGATCAATCAGAACTTCTGTGACCGAGACGTTACGACGGTTGGCTATACGTTCGCGGGCGGACTCGATCGCCGCCACTGTGCGGGTGATTTCTTGCTGAGGATTGCGGAACCAATCGGTACTCCAAATGCGATGAAAGTTCCAACCCAAGCCCTCAAGTACGCCTTGGCGCAACCGGTCGCGATCACGCGCGGAGCGCGAGCTGTGATAGGCAGCGCCGTCGCATTCAACGGCCAGCACGTAGCGGCCGGGGAACTCGGGGTCTCTCACGGCGAGGTCAATAAAGTAACCGGCAGTGCCGACTTGCGGCTCTACCTGGTAGTCCAGATCGCGCAATGCGCGAATGACCTCGTCCTCAAAGGGCGAGTCCGTGGCCTTGCCGGTTTCCTCGGCGACTTCCAGCTCACCCGTTTCCGCGTACTTGAGGAAGTTCTTAAGGGCCCGTACGCCGTGTTTGGCACTGGCATCGATGTCCAGTTCATCGCCACGGAAGTTACAGAACACGCGCATCGCCAACTTGGCCCGCGTGATCAGGACGTTGAGCCGGCGATGCCCGCCGTCTTTATTGAGCGGGCCAAACTCACGAGCGATACGACCGGATTCATTGCGGCCATAACCGATGCTGATGAAGATCACGTCGCGCTCATCCCCCTGAATGTTTTCAAGGTTTTTGACGAAGAACCGCTCGCTGCCCTGTGCAGTGAAAAACGCTTCGGCCTGAGGTGTCTTACGTCGCAGTAATTCAACCTCAATGTTGATCAGATCACGCTGCGGAACGCTAAACGCGGCCACTCCCAAGGACAGTTCCGGCGTCTCCAGCGCGTGTTTCATCACCGCTTGGGCGACTGCTTTGGCTTCGTCCTTGTTGGTCCGTGTGCGACCACGGTCATACAGTGCCTGCGGTAGGTGATCAAAGCTCACGCCCTTGGCGTGCGGGTGCTGACCAGCAGAAGGGAATACCACCAGCTTGCTGTCGTAGAACTCCACGTTGGAAACAGCGATGAGTGATTCGTGTCGGCTGCGGTAGTGCCAGCGCAGGTAGCGTTCCTGGCTGCCCGCCGCCTTGAACAGGCTGAGAATGCTTTCGATGTCGGCGGTGGATTCGTTGTCGTCATCAGCGACGATGTCGCGGCTGAACAAATCGCTAGGCGGCATCTGCCGGGTGTCCCCCACCACGACCACTTGCTTGCCACGTAAAATCGCGCCAAACGCATCGACGGCCTTGACCTGAGAAGCTTCGTCGAACACCACCACATCGAACGCCAACTTGCCTGGAGGCAGGAAGTTGGCGATAGACATGGGGCTCATCATGAACACCGGTTTGATTTGCTGAATCGCCCGCCCGGCCTTGTCGATCAGTTGACGGATCGGAATGTGCCGACGCTTCTTATTCAGCTCTGCACGCAAAATTGCCATTTCACCCGGCTGGTTCACATTCGGCATGTGTTCCCACACCTGCCGCGCCAGAAACGTTTGCGCATGGTTCAACGAGGCGGTGTCGAGGGCTTTGAACCTAGCGATCTGATGCTCGTGCTTGATGCGGTCAAATTGCTGCAGCGCTGGCTTTTCGGCGTAGACCTTCTGCACCAACCCCGAATACCAGGAAAAATCTAGGATAGATGGCAACTGATCGGGAGTGTCGCTACGCAGGGCAATATTCAGCAACTCATCCAGTTGGGCCTGATGCACTTCGCCCGACAACACGTTAAAGCGGGCCATTTGATAGAGCGCGCCCAGGCTGGACCGCCACAGCTGCAAGCGCTCACCCAAGGCGGGGAGATCCAGACTACGCAGAGCTTGCGCGGTGTCACCCTGCATACCGGTGACTTCCAGGCCGGCTAGCAATGCTTGATCAAGACTAGCGAGGTGCACCTCAATGTCACGAACTGTCTCCCCGAGCCCACTGGCATCCGTGTGCCCAGCGAGGAACGCAATAATTCCCTGCGGGACATGGCCGTTGCCGAGGTCTTCGTAGAGCTGGACGACCCAGGTG
>Ga0207428_10001392_pt1 | contig 25526 bp, 30 predicted proteins | sample RhiMethybrSRZTD1_FD_187600 | JGI IMG/M metagenome (GOLD analysis project Ga0207428, IMG submission 187600) | Populus rhizosphere microbial communities from Tennessee, USA - Rhizosphere MetaG P. TD hybrid SRZTD1 (SPAdes) (version 3) | ecosystem: Host-associated > Plants > Roots > Rhizosphere >...
GCAATGCGCCATTACGCGCTGGCCTGCGGAGTGCGGATCTTTGAGCAGTCCAAGGTCACCCGCATTGATCGCGGCACCATGGTGACGCTCGTCACGGCAGAGGGGACGATGCGAGCTTCCAGCGTGGTGATCGCGACCAACGCCTGGGCCGCAGCTCTGCGGCCACTGCGAAACAAGCTCTTCGTGATATCGAGCGACATGATCGCTACGGAGCCGATCCCAGACCGGCTGGACGAGATCGGCTGGACTCAGGGGGAGGCGATCACCGACTCGCTAACACGCGTCTGTTACTACCGAACCACCGCGGAGGGACGTATCGCCTTCGGTAAGGGCGGAGGATCTATCGGCTTCGGCGGATACATCCGTCCGGCGATGCACCGCACTGCCGCTGGTCCTTCGGTGGTCGTGCGCGATTTCCATCGCTACTACCCGATGCTGCGTACCGTGAAGATCACCCACGACTGGGCTGGCCCCATCGACAGAACGTCCAACAGCCTCCCGATCTTCGGCCGGTTGTACGAGGACTCCAAGATCTACTACGGCGTCGGATGGTCCGGCAACGGCGTCGCTCCGAGCGTCGTCGGCGGCAAGATCCTCGCCTCGCTGGCGCTCGGTCAGCACGATGAGTGGTCGGAGTGCGGACTCGTCGCCGCGGCGTCCCGCTCGTTCCCGCCCGAGCCGATTCGCTTCGTCGGAGCGCACGTCGTACGAGAAGCCCTCATTCGCAAAGAGGCTGCCGAGGCGCTCGAGAAGCCGGTACCCCGGCTGGCAGTGGCGCTCTCAAAACTCGCCCCGACCGGGCTTGAGGACAAATAGCAGGGCGAGGCGTACCTCAGCTATCTCACCTGGGCTCGACGAGCACCAGCCAGTTGCCGCTGTTATCCCGCATGACAGCCTCGACCCCGTAAGGCCGGTCGGACGGTGGCTGAGGGAACTCCACACCCTTGGCGCTGAGATCGTCATAGGTCTTCTGGCAATCGTCCACTCGTAACCCGAGGCCGCCCATGCGTCCGTTAGCCAGCGCACGACGTACCACGTCGGCCATCTCGTCGTCGAGCGGAGGTCCCGGCACCATCAGCGTGACCTCAAGCTCAGGCTGGTCGGGATGTCCCACTGTCACCCACCGGAAGTCGCCCATCGTGGCGTCCGTCCGGAGATCAAATCCGAGCACGTCGGTGTAGAACTTCTTCGCTTCGTCCTGGTCCGTAACGTAGACAGTCACCAGGGAGACGTTTGTGATCATGGCTGGAACGCTAGTCGCTTGATGCTTCGGCTGGCTTCTCCGAAATTGCTGTCTCTTGGAGTCCGCGCATGAAGATGTAGCAGCCCGGGATATGCGGCACACCGTTGCCGCCATAACGCTGCTGGAACGCCAGAGGTGTCTCGCCAACCAGCGTCCGGAACTTCGCGCTGAACGACCCGAGGCTTGAGTAGCCGACCAACATGCACACCTCGGTGACAGTCAGGTTCGTGGCCCGCAGCAGGTCCTGGGCGCGCTCGATACGGCGGTGTGCGAGGTATTGCGCAGGGGTTTGGCCATACTCGGCGTTGAAGCTGCGAATGAAGTGGTATTTCGACACGCCCGCCCACTCAGCGATGATCGAGACGTCGAGGTCCTCGGCGTAACGGCTGTCCATGAGGTCGCGGGCCCGACGCAAGTGCGGGAGCAGGTCAGTTGGCGCGCGCATGCTTCCCATCAAAAGAGAAGAGACGTTCGGCCGCCAGACTACTAATCGTTAAGTTCAGTCAGGTCGAGTTGCGCGATCCGTTCGGGGTCGGCGAGAAAGTCGATTTCCACGATCTTGGAGTTCTTGATCGTGATGGCGGCGATCGAGAATGGCCGCCCATGGAGGAAGCTGACCATCCCGGCGGCGCCGTTGACGAGGGCACGCCGCATGGTCAGATCAACGCGGGACCAGAGCAACGCCTGGCTGGCGACGGTCTTCGCCCCTCGGATGTGCTGCGATAGGCCGGTGAGGCCGCCGTCGGCTCTGAGCTCGACGTCGGGATCCAGAACGGCGACGAGCGCATCGAAGTCACCCTCCCGGGCGGCTGCGAGAAACGCGTCAACGACCTCCCACTGGGCGGTCAAGTCGGGGTCTGGGACCGGAGCGACACCGCGTACCCGGCGGCGCGCGCGACTGGCGAGCTGGCGCGTCGCCTCGGGAGAGCGCTCCATGATCGGCGCGATCTCCTCGAACGGCACCGCGAACATGTCGTGCAGGACGAATGCCAGTCGTTCAGCCGGTGTGAGGGTCTCGAGAACTACCAGCAACGCAAGGCCGACCGAGTCGGCAAGCAGGGCCTCGTGCTCGGGGTTACTGCCATCGGCGGGGTCGATGATCGGATCAGGCAGGTGCACGTCAAGCGGCTGCTCACGCCGCGTGTTGCGCGCCCGGAGCATGTTCAGCGCCACACGTCCGACAACCGTCGTCAGCCAGGCGCCAAGGTTTTCGACCTCGCTCGTATCCGCACGGCTGAGCCGCAGCCAGGCGTCCTGGACGGCGTCGTCAGCCTCGTCCAGCGACCCGAGCATCCGGTAGGCAACCGCCCGCAGGCGCGGCCGGTGATCTTCGAACTGCCGGGCGAGCCATTCCTGCTGATCCATGTCACATTCCTCTAGCGCGGCGTGTCAAAAAGGTAGACCCGCGAAATCCGCGGAATGTGACCACAAGAACGTAAGGAAGGACACGATGCGTGTTTTCGTTGCGGGAGCGAGCGGCGCACTTGGTCGCCGGCTCGTTCCGCAGTTGATCAACGCAGGGCACGAAGTGATAGGCACCCACCATTCGCCCTCGAGCGCAGAGCTGCTGCGGACGCTCGGGGCGAAGGCGGTGCCGCTCGATCTGCTCGACGCCGCTGCGGTGCGTACGGCCGTGCTCGAGAGCGAGCCGGAGGCGATCGTGCACCAGGCGACTGCGCTGGCGAATGCGAAGTTCAGCCGCAGCCTCGACAAGACCTTCGTCGAGACCAACCAGTTGCGAACGAAGGGCACCGATGCGCTGCTGGCGGCCGCGCGCGAGGCGGGCGTACGCCGGTTTGTTGCGCAGAGCTTTGCGTCTTACCGGTACGTCCGCGCGGGCGGACCGATCAAGACCGAAGACGATCCGCTCGATCCCACACCAGCGCCGAACACGCAGCAGAGCTCGGCGGCGATGGCTTATCTCGATCAGGCGGTCACCGACTTCGGCGGGATCGCGTTGCGCTACGGCGGTTTTTACGGCGATCCCAACGACGGCTGGGCCGAGCTTGTGCGGAAGCGGTGGTTCCCGATCATTGGCGACGGTGGCGGCATGATCTCGTGGATCCACCTCGAGGATGCTGCCGCGGCAACCGTGCTGGCACTCGATCACGAGGACCCTGCCATCTACAACATCGTCGACGACGAGCCGGCGCCGGTGCGCGAATGGCTGCCGGTGCTCGCCAAAGCTGTGGGCGCCAAGCCGCCCCGGCGCTTGCCGACCTGGCTCGCGCGGCTGCTTGTTGGTGAGGCTGCGGTGGTCATGGGTACCGAGGTTCCCGGCGCTTCCAACGCGAAGGCCAAGCGCGAGCTCGGCTGGACGCTGCGCTACCCGAGCTGGCGTACGGGCTTCTCGGCTGTCTACTCGGCACTAAAGCTGGCCGAGGGACCGACGGCTGCGCTACCAAGCCGGTCGTGAGATTGGCTTCTCATTACGGCCGTCACCTGATTTGCCCAATACCTTGCGTGCAGAGTCGGCAAAGCCGAATCCAAACTTGGCAAAGGGCCGCTTTCGGGAACCTTCCATCGAACCAGGCGGCATCTCGAATGGTGCCGCCGGCCCAGTCGCCACCGATAGGTCCTGCATCGCAGTGGGCACTTTGGCGACGACCGCCTCGAGATAATTGATACAAGCAAACCGCACAGTGTCATCGGCAAGCTGCTTTAGCCGGGCCTCGATGTCGGCCGGGTCCGCCGTCAGGCAGTAGCGGACTGAGAAATGCGCAGTATTACGAGACTTCACCACCCGTGCCCGGTCCGTGCCGAGCAGCAGGTGATCATGGGCCGAGATCGGCCAGAATTGCTTGCGATTGCGGAAGCGGTACGCGGCGTTGGTAAGGAAAGCGGGCTTGAACCTCTCGAACAGCTCTTCCATCGCCAGCCGCAGCAGCGGATAGTTCATGTGGTTCGAGGAGAAGAAGTGTTCCGGCGTGTAGCCCAGCATTTCGGCGCCCAGCAGCTTGCCGCCGCTGTTAAAGCTGGTTCCTCTTTTCTGCTGCTCGTCCCAGCTGCTCCAGCGACCATGCAGAATCGCTTTCCCATCGTTTGAAAAGAAGTCCGTGGGCTCGACGGGGCCGACCAACATCATGTCGTCATTAAAGTAAACGAAGCGGTCGGCCAGACCCTCGATGCGCCACAGCATGCTTTCGATGGCCCGCGAGTTGAATGTCGGCAACAGCTGCTCATAACCGCGGAAGATCTCTCGGTGATCGACAATGCGGATCTTTTCCTGCTCGGCGATCTCCCGATCGATCGAGGCCGGAACCTGGTCATCGGTCACTAGCCAGATGGTGCGGACCCAGGGCGCGTAGTTGTGGATGGAGCGCAAGCAGAAGCGGATCTCGTCATTGTCCGAAAAGCGCCTGTCTTGGGTAGCCAGCCGCTCGGGGTTGGAATCCCCGCGCGGATCGGCGAGATACCGCTTGCGCTTGGCGCGGTGTTTCCGATCCGCTCCGTCGACCCAGGCGATCACGACATCGATAGGCCCGCCGGTGGAGCGTTCGACCTGCTGCACGCCGGTCATCTCAGCCTGCTAAAACCATCGTGCGCGTTAGGCGACACGTTGATCTTCGGCGAAGGCATCAGCATGATGAACCGCTCTCGACGTTGAGACCGCTTTTCGGTTTTGCTGGGTGGCGATCAGCACCGCGTCGTGTGATCCAGGCCACCGGCAAGGGGACTCTAGCCCAGCCTCTGCGTCCCCGAGGCCAAAGTGATTGTTTCGCTAGCCGAGGTATGGCCGTCGTGCATTGGACGCGTGGGGGTACGTTTCGCATCACAGCCGCGAAAACGGCCGGCTTAAACGGCCATCGAGGGGTCGTTTCACGTCACAGGCGTTACAACGAACCAGCACCGGCCCCGAGCAGGTCGGCGAGCACGGCTGCCTCACTGATATCGCTTCGCTTCGTCGCTGTCAGCAGAGTGAGCCGTCCGTCAACGGTCAACTCGCGAAGTTGGGCCAACGCGGCGGCGCGCTCCGGATCGTCAAGCTCGGCGCGATAACGGCGCGCGAACTCGGCGTACCGGGCGGGATCGTGGTCGTACCACTTTCGCAGCTCGTTCGAGGGCGCAATCGCCTTGCACCACTGGTCGAGGCGGGCTCGCTCCTTGCTAAGACCTCGCGGCCAGAGCCGGTCGACGAGGACCCGGTGTCCGTCGTCGGGCTCTGCAGGCTCGTACACCCGACGAACCCGCGCGTTCACTGCCCTCGCCATCAGGGTTACCAGTTGCTCATCGCTCTGCCGCTCGAGCGGCGGCGGCCTCCTGGACGGTGCAGTTGCTGCACCTGCGTACGCTCTGCGTTCAGCAACGATCGAGCTCGCTCCAGTTCCATCGTGCTCACCTCCGCTGCATCGGTTGGTCGGCATCAGCGGCCGACACAGACGCCAGGAACCGTTGCCGATCGACGATCGCCCGGTCTATTTCGCCGGCCGCAACGACCTTTCCTGAGCCGTCAACAGCCTGAACGTGGAATGTCAGACGGCTCCCCGTGACGTCGCTTGGTGGTGTTGCAGTGATCTCGACGCTGCCTCCTACCGGCGTAGCGCGGCGGTGTTGGATGCGGATCGCGGTGCCGACCGTTGTTTGGCCGCTGCCGAGAAAGGCGGTCGCGGCTCGTACGGTTTCCGCCTCCATCCACGCGATCAACTGCGGTGTTGCGAGCACGGGAACGTCACCACTGCCGATCGCCGACGCTGTGTCGGCGTCGGTCACCTCATGACCCATCTGGTAACAGTACGGCCCAGGGACGCCATGGGATTGGCGCTCTCTCAGGTCAGGGGGACGGTCCGTACTGTCCTGCCCACGCGCAGGGCGACGGTGGTTACCGCCACGATGAGGAAGCCGATTGCAGCACCGGCAGCCAGCGCCGGTTGACCGGCGGCGGCGGCGCCGATGAAGGCGCCGATGAAGGCCCAGCACACCGCAGCCGCGTACGGCAGCAACCCACTCATCCACACCAGCAGCGCTACGGCTGTGGCCGTCGCCCCGGCCAGAATCGCTAACTGACCCAAGATGCCTGCGGTGCCAGTGATCGGAGCACCGCTGCCGGCGAGGGCGGTGGTCAGATTCAGCCAGATCGCGATACTGCTCCAGCCGGCGTACAAGCCGACCGTGCCGTACGTGAGCACCCGGCCTAAGCGGGACCAGTCGGCCAGCCTGGCCTGGCCGCGACGCAGCTCGGACAGGGCTCGCAGCAGCGCGAGAAACATGATCACGAAGACGGCAAAGGTCGACCAGGTCGGCTCGAGTTCCGCCGCCGCGAGCCAAACACTGAACCCGGCGAACACCACCAGCATCGGCCGGGTCAGGCGATCGATCAGCTCGCGGTCCGCCCCGCTTCCCGTACGCCTGGCGAAGAAGGCCCAGATCGCGAAGGCCACGCTGAAGGCCTCGATAAGTCCCCAGATCGAGAACGTGTACCCAGCCGGAACGATGGGCGGCTCGCCAGGTCGGTCGGCGGTGGTGAAGGCACCACCGAACAGCCCGGACAGAGCTCCGCTGACGACCTGCCCGACAGCGAGCACGACAAGCAACACGCTTGAAATGGACGCCTCAGTTTTGCCCGGTCGGTGGTTCAAGATCATGACTTCCCGTTCATTGCACTCGCCGGCCGCGCGAGTCGTCTCGAGATGGGAAACGAGTGTCCGATCGCTCATTGCGGCACCTTTTTGACGTCCCGAGATGGCAAACGGCGGCCAGAGAGTAGGTGATGACTTCGATCCAGATCACCGGCCGGTTTCCACAGCGCCGGCAATCAGTCGTTGCGTTTGTCTGGCTGCCTTATGGATCGCCCCGCGTTCATCGAGCCACCCGCCGGCGAGGCCGACGACCGGCAGTTCTGCCAGCGCTCGGGCGAAGAGACCGCCGCGCGGGCGTTCATCGAACAAGTTCTGCAGGTCGAGCAAAGTCCGGCCGAGGCGCCACAGCGTACGAACGACCCGCTGGGCCCCCTGGGCCAGGGCGGCCATGTGGCTTGGCGGTTCAGTCATGTCCTTGGTCGCGGCCTCGAGCTGGTCCTCGGACTCTTCTGCTGTGGGCACCTGAGCCGATATGCCGGTAGCCAGATCACGCTTGAAGATCACTCGTGCCAGCAGCGGAACCCAGTCGGCGGGCGCGCTCATGCCGCGTTCCCGGGCGACGGAGCAGACGGCGAGCCCTGCTGCGGAGGCACCAAGCGCAGCCTGGAGAGGGATGCGATCAGCCAGCGCACCCGCGAACCGGGGTGCCGCGGCCGCGAGCGCGGCGCCCACCGCTATCCGCCGAATCCACCAGTCGACACGCCTGGACTCCGGCTGGCCGGCCCACTGTTCGGAGGACGGTGTGACTTCGCCGAGAGCGCGGTCACGGACAGCATCGAGGACCCGGGCTGGCAGGCCGGCATTCAGGGGCGGCTCCTCATCGACCCCAAGCCAGCGTCGCGGGTTGTTGAGCACCTGGCCGACCATGCCTGCGTAGATGCCGAGCGCGCGCGCGAGAGCCTCGTCGGATAAGACCTGCTTCCGGGGCGTCGTGGCTCCAGTTCTTGCCTGCTCGGGTGCACTCGGGTCGAACGCTGCTGTCCATACCCCAGAACGCCGCACCAATGCCCAGACGGGCCGGATGCATCTGGTCGATGTGGCGGACGCTGGGGCGGGCGCCTCAGCGGTCGAAGGAGACAGTGCGATTCTCGCCAGGGAATTTGTTCGGGTCGCCGGTGGCCGCCGCACGGGCCGCGCCAATCAGTTGGCGGACTTTGCTCGAGGGCGAGTCCCAATACTCCGCGGAGTCGACATGGACCTTGATGAGACTCAGACCATCGGTGTCGAGCCCGTCGGGAAACCAGACCTTCAACGGCGCTGACCACAGGCGTTCAGCCTGCTGCCGGTCGTGCACGATCTCCGCCCAACCCGAGAGTGACGTCCACTCGCTCTGCTTGTCGTTGGCGAACGAAATATTCACTTCCGGATTCATCCGGATCTGCTGGGCCTTGGGAGAGTCGTCGTAGCAAAAGAACCACAGGTCGCCGTCGAACTCGACGTCCTGCACTGCCATTGGCCGGCTCACGTGCTTGCCGGAGTCGGTCATGGTCGTGAACATGCTGATCCTCGCCCGATCGACGAGCTCTGCGACGCGCTCGACCTCCTCGGTGTGGGAACTCATTGGCCTCACCGGGCCTGGACGTCGCCGCGCCAGGAGCCGGTCTCATGTCCCTGCGACTCAATAAATTCCTTGAACCGCTCGGCGTCCTGCTTGACCTGCATCTCGTCCACGTTGATGGCAGAGCCGACCTTCTCGGCCACGCTGGAGGGCTGCCAGTCGATTTGGATCATCACCCGGGTTGATGTGTCCCCGAGGCGGTGGAAGGTGACCACGCCGGCATGCTCCGCATCGCCACCGATGCTGCGCCAGGCGATCCGTTCGTCGGGGTGCTGCTCGGTGATCTCGGTGTCGAACTCCCGCTTCACGCCTGCGATGTTGGACACCCAGTGGTTGTGCGTGTCGTCCACCTGGGTGATCGACTCGACGCCGGACATGAAGTGCGGAAACGACTCGAACTGGGTCCACTGGTTGTAAGCGACGCTCACCGGGACCTCGACGTCGATGGATTGCTGGATCTGGCTCATGAAAGCTCCTCATCGTCTGAATGGGTCTTAGACGTCCGTACCCGGGTCGGCTTATCTTAAACAAAACGTTTAGAAAATACTACGCAACCTGATTAGGTTTGAGGTACATGGGTACGACGGACGCAGCTCCCTGGAGGAGGCTTTGATGACCAGCAGCACAGCGATTGCGCTGTTCACCCGCGACCTGCGGATACACGACAACCCGACTCTGCATGCCGCCGTCGAGGAGGCCGACCTGGTGCTGCCGGTGTTCGTGCTCGACGACTCGATTCTCGGCTCGGCGTACCTCGCGCCCAACCGGGCCTCATTCCTGATCGACGCGCTGCGGGACTTGGACGACTCACTGCGGGAACGTGGCTCCGGCGGCTTGGTGATCCGCCGCGGCGATCCGGTCGAGGAGACCGTCGCGCTGGCCGACGAGGTCGGTGCGCACAGCGTCCACGTCTCCGGTGACTGGAGCCGGCACGCGCAGCGGCGACAGCACCGCCTCGAAAAGGCACTGTCCGATCGGGGTCTGGAGCTGGCAGTGCACGATGAGACGTTGGTCGTGGTCCCGCCTGGAGCCACCGCGCCCGACAATAGGGATCATTTCGCGGTATTCACTCCCTACCACCGGCGCTGGTTGGAATGTCCTCGGCGGCCGGTGCTCGACCCGCCCCGCCGGCTCGCGGCGCTCGGCTTACGGAGGGGGCAGATTCCGGCCGCTGAAACCTTGTGTCCTGGAGAACGGGCTCGGCACCTTCCGCGGGGTGGCGAGACCGCTGGACGCCGCCGGATGCGGGCGTGGTTGCGGTCATCGGTCACTGCGTACGCCGACCACCACGACGACCTGGCCGGAGACGACACCTCGCGGATGTCGCCGTACCTCCACTTTGGGTGTCTCTCGCCCGCAGAGCTGGTCGCGGCCGCCGGGCGGTCGCTCGGGGCGCAGGCTTTCGCCCGCCAGCTCGCCTGGCGCGACTTCAATCTGCAGCTGCTCGCGGCTCGCCCCGCGGTCGCCACCGAGGACTACCACCGCCGCCGTGATCGGTGGCGGAGCGATGAGGAGGACCTAGCGGCCTGGCGGGAGGGCCGGACCGGGTACCCGATCGTCGACGCCGCGATGCGGCAGCTGCGGCAGGAGGGCTGGATGCACAATCGTGGCCGGCTGATCGCTGGCAGCTTCCTGACCAAGACGCTGTACGTCGACTGGCGCGAGGGGGCCCGGCACTTTATGCACCACCTGGTCGACGGCGATATCGCCAACAACCAGCTGAACTGGCAGTGGGTCGCCGGCACGGGCACCGACACCCGACCGAGCCGGGTGCTGAACCCGCTCCGCCAGGCCGAGCGGTACGACCCCGACGGCGCCTACGTGCGCCGCTACGTGCCCGAGCTTGCGGAGGTTGAGGGCCCGGCCGTGCACGCTCCGTGGAAGCTGCCGGAGGAGGTTCGGGCGCGCCTCGACTACCCGGAGCCGATCGTCGACCTCGCCGAAGGCCGGCGCCGGTTCCTCGACGCACGGGAGACCGGCGCCTGATCTGACTGGCGACCACCGGAGGAAGGAGGGAGGAAGAGACGAGATGACTCAGGAATTCAAGAAGGGTGATCGCGTGACCTGGCAGAGCCATGGCGGTACCGCCGAGGGTGAAGTGGTGCGCAAGATCATCGAGGACACCGAGCTGGCCGGGCGGCAGGTGCGCGCGAGCAAGGATGAGCCGCAGTACCTGGTGCGTAGTGAAAAGAGCGGCGGCGAGGCCGTGCATAAGCCGTCGGCACTGAAGAAGGAAGACTGACGATGAGCTAGGGTCTTGACCCCGCGAAGTGAGCGCGGTCGGTGTACCCGATCGCCCGATTGAATAGCGCAGCCGCCCGCACCGGATCCGCCCGTGCGACCACCGGATCCTCGTCGAGCTCGCGAAGCAGATCCGGCGCTGTTGCCAGGCCCGCGGCACCAGCAACCTCGGCGCAGATTCGCAGTGCCTGCCGGGTCGCTTGCGAGTCGACCGTCCACACCACCTCGAAGGCGCGGTGGCGATCCGATACGCCTTCCTGGCCCGGCGGCTCCCAGCCGGCAAGGCAAATGCCTAGTCGTGGCGTCTCGGCGACCAGGGCCCACTCGCGACGCATCGGCGAGTCACCGGATAGGGGCACCCTGGCTGGCTCGTCCGCGCGCTGCTCCTGCAGCGCCAGAAAGTCGGCGAACACGATGCTCCAGAGCGAGCGTCGCGCCAGCTCCGACCATCGGGCCTTGGATGCACGGTAGAAACGTTCCCGCTGGAACGACCCGCAGACCACACCGGCGTCCGCCGAGGCGAGGTACTCGTCCTCAATCGCCCGGCTCAGACCCAGCAGGGTCGACTTATGCAACAGCTGAGGGTCCAGCTTCGGATGGTCGTCGCGGAGCATGGCGAACACCGACAGCGAGGGCGCACCCGAGTACGCCCTGACCTCCCTAATCGCCGCCTCTAGGCGGACACCAGCGCGCTGCCGGTGCAGGACCCGTTCCACCAGGTCGACGTCGGTCTCCCGGTAGTAGCGGTGGCCGCTGGCGAAGCGCTGCGGCATTGGGAAGCCGTGCCTGGCCTCCCAGGTACGCAGCACCGCCGGCGTGAGCCCGGTGCGCTCGGCTAGCTCACCGATCGTGAGCGTGCCCCGTCCAGGTTGCGGCGGAGTCCGTCTGGCGCGAGTCACTTCTGAATGGTAAACCTAGGCAGACTGTTTAGGTTTGTGTTGAAGGGGGCGCTGTCTGAGGGCGACTGAGACTCCACCTCAGCTTTCCTCGGTCGCGGCCGACGCGGCCCAGCCGGACCAGCGGCGTACGTCGACTGCGAGCACCGCCCCGCGTGCGGCGAAGTCCGGATAGCGGTCGGCAAGTAGGGACAGAGCGTGTGCGGCCTCCCGGTCCTCCCGGTCGACCACTCGGGCGGCGCCGTCGGCGCGTACCCACCAGAGTTCGTTCCAGTCATCCGCGTAATGATCGACGAGCAGTGCGACGGCCGGGTTGGCCGCCACGTTGGCGAGCCGCTTGAGGGCAGTGGCCCGCTTGGGTTTGGCGTCGACCGCGCTGTAGACGACGTCACCATCGACGGCGAACGTGACCGGCACGATGTGCGGCCGGCCGGCGGTGTCAGCCGTCGCGAGACGGGCCACCCGGGCGGCGGCGAACCGCCGCCGTGCCTCGTACGGCGTCACTCCGGGTTGTACTCCGTGATCGCCTTCTCCCACTCCTCCAGGGCTTGTTCGAGGCGCCAGCGCGGACCTGACGGGAACCAGCGCGCCACCCGTTTGACGCCAGCCTCGCGAAGTTTCTCGAACACCTTCGGATCGGCTGGCACACTCATCAGCTGCACCTGGATGGGCCGGTCGGCGCGAGTGCGCAGCTCGGCGATGCGCTCGTACACGTCGTGGTGGAAGTTGGGGAACCAGGCGTCGCCAAACCCGAGCACGCGATCCAGAACGGTTGGGCCGTGGCCGCCAACCAGGATCGGTGGATGTGGCCATTGCGCTGGCTTGGGCCAAGACCAGATCCGGTCGAAGTTGACATATTTGCCGTGGTAGCTGGCCTCGTCATGGGTCCAGATCTGCTTCATGGCCTCGACCCGCTCCCGCATAACGGCCATCCGTACGCGCGGATTGGTGCCATGGTTGCGCATCTCAGTCCGGTTCCAGCCTGCACCGACGCCGAGCTCGAGGCGGCCGCCCGACAGGTGGTCGATGCTCGCGACCTCTTTCGCCGTGATGATCGGGTCACGTTCCACGATCAGGCAGATGCCGCTGGCGACGCGGATACTGCGCGTCGCCTCCGCGGCGGCGGTGAGCGCAACGAAGAGGTCGTACGTGCGCCAGTACTTCGCCGGCAATGGATGCCCGGGCGCCCGATCGGTCTCCGTGGCCGGGATGTGGGTGTGCTCGGCGAAATAGATGGCGCTGTAGCCGCGCTCCTCGGCCATCCGAGCCACCTCACCGGGCCGCATGCCGTCGAAGGTGGGAAAGTATCCAAGACCGAATTCCATACCCAAGATCTACCCGGTACGCCGGCCTTCCACCACGCGCGCCACGACTTCCTCTGGCGTCGGCATGGTGGCAGGGCGGCTGGCATGAGAAGTGGAGGGTGCGATGTACGAGGCGCCGTATGAACTCGGTTCGGCAGCGCGTTCATACCTGAGGAGCGGCGGGACTTGGGTTTGCAAGGGTTGCTGCCGAGCGGTGTCACCCCACTGGAGCGGCAGCTGCGTCGGGTGTACGCGCAGTACCAGCGGCAGCCAGATGATCTTGCTAAGAACGTGTTTCTAGCCAATATGCGGACCGCAACGAGGTGCTGTTCTACCGGCTGCTGACCGAGCATCTGGAGGAGATGCTGCCGATCGTCTACACCCCGACGGTGGGCACGGCGATCGAACGCTACAGCCACGAGTATCGCCGGCCGCGCGGGGGTTTCCTGTCGGTCAACCACCCAGAGGACGTTGGCTCACCCGACGCCACAGATCGTTACAAGCCGTCCAGGAAGCAGCAGCGACAGCACCGTCGCAATTTCTCGATCAGGACCAACGAATCGTGTCGCACCTCCCGCGTCATCTTTCGTCGGGATCGAGAAATTAGGCAAATATGCCGATGTGGAGAAGGTGTTCTGCTTACCATCGCCAGCTTATCGGTCCTCATTTTGGCAGCGATAGCGAGTTTTGGTCCGAAGAAAGTGCGGGCAAATTGCACATTTCGCCGAACGGGAGCTGTCATTCGCCCGCACTTTTTCAGGAATAGGCACCGTCTTAGTCCGCTCACCTCGAATCACCGTTGGCGGTGTCACTTCCAGGGAAATCCGCGGAACTGGAAAGGCAGTATTAGTGACAGGATGATTACCGACGCGAGAAGCAGCGGGGTGGCCGATCTGCGTACACCGCTCGCCGCGTCGCGTGGATGTTGCCGGCTGATCGTGCGTTCCAGCCGCATGGCGGCCGAGTCGGGGCCAGGCCACGCCGTGCTTTCATGTGGACGCTGGCTTTCAACAAGACGTGAAGCGCACAGATGGGACGGACGAATGTGTTTGAGGACTTAGAAGGCCAAGTAGCGGTGATCGCGGGCGGAGCTCGTGGACTCGGGTACAGCATGGCCCGAGCGCTTGCAAAGTGGAGAGTCAAGATCGCTCTGCTGGACGTGCTCGGTGAGGTCAAGAACAGTGCAAAAAAGATCGACCGAGAGTTGGAGGTGGAAAGCCTGGGTGTGGTCGCAGACGTCACCGATGATGGCAGCGTTGCTGCGGCGTTTGCTGAAGTCAGTCGCACGCTCGGGTCGCCGAGCATTCTGATCAATGCGGCCGGCGTCACGGTCTGGGAAGACAGCATCGATGTCTCTAAAGAGTCCTGGCAGCAGGTGATCGACATCAATCTGACGGGTACGTTCCTGTGCTGTCAGGCGCTAGCCCGGACGTGTAAGGCAGCCGGAAAGGGAGGCGTAATTGTTAATGTCTCGTCGATGTCGGCACGGATCGTGAACCTTCCTCAGCATCAAGCGTCGTATCACGCATCGAAAGCTGGCGTGGACATGCTGACCAAGGCGCTTGCCGTGGAGTGGGCGCCAATGGGGATCCGAGTCAACGCCATCGCGCCCGGCTACATGCTGTCAGAGATGACGCGGCAGTTCACGACAGCCAATCCGGAGCTTGCCGAGCAGTGGAGGAGCATGATTCCGGCTGGACGCATGGGTGAGCCCACTGATCTTGAGGCGCTAGTGGTCTTTTTGTGCTCAGCCAGGTCTTCATACCTGATGGGCCAAAGCATTGTTATCGATGGCGCTTACACCGCTGTGTGACGACTAAAGATGGGCAGCTATGTGACCGTCGACCTGGGCGCCACCAGCGGCCGAGTCGTGGTCGGTCGACTTGAGCGCGGTCGCTTCGAGGTGATCGAGGTGCACCGGTTCGGCAACCAGCCAACAGGATCCGGTCGGGAACAGCATTGGGACGCTGAGGAGCTCTTTGCACAGACGGTCGTTGGTCTCCAGCGCGCTGCCGCCCAGTTGGATGGTGCCGCTCGCAGTATCGGTGTGACCGCCTGGGGTGTGGACATCGGGCTACTGGACACCGACAGCAAGCTGCTGGCTCCAATTCAGCACTACCGCGCCGCGGGTACGGAGGCTGCGCAGTCTTTGCTGGATCGCCTTGGGGCCGAAGAGCTCTATGCACGTACCGGCGTGCTTCCGCAGCACATCAACACGGTGTTTCGGATACGCCAGATTCTTGATTCTGCTGGTTCAGTCGTGAGAGCGGAGGGCGTCCGAGCGTTACTTGTGCCCGATCTGTGGTGCGCGCTGCTGACCGGTGTCCGTACGGCGGAGCGTTCCATAGCCAGCACGACTGGCATGGTCTCCATTCCCAGCAACACATGGGATATGGACTTGCTGGATGCTGTCGGAGTCGACGCCTCGCTGTTTCCGCCCGTCATGGACAACGGCGTTGTCGTCGGTGAGATCGGCAAGGAGCTTGCGGCGAACATCGGTGCTCGCGATCAATGGCCTTTTGTGGTCACAGCGTCGCATGACACGGCTTCCGCGGTAGCGGCGATTTCGGGGCGCCCTCGGACTGCGTTTGTGTCCTCTGGCACCTGGTCGCTTGTGGGTGTGGAGCTCGGCGCTCCGATTCTCACGAGCGATGCCTTGACGGCCGGCTTCACCAATGAGGCAGGACTAGGCTCGACGACGCTCTTCATGCGTAATCTCACGGGATTGTGGTTGCTCGAACAGGCCATGCATCAGTGGCATAGCCAGGGCAAGAGCGTCACGATCGCGAGCCTTTTGCAGGATGCGGCGACTATTGATCCCCTCAAAGCAGCGTTCGATGTCAGCTCCCCGGAACTGGTCTCCAGCCAAGACGTCTTACGCACAGTGCGGATGCAATGCACCTCCGCTGGTATGACGGCCCCCCAGACACCTGCCGAAGTCACCCGCTGCATCCTGCAGAGTCTGGCGCTGACGTACCGACGTACGGTCGATCTTTGCGAGCGGTTGACCGACAGACCCGTCGAGGAAATGCACATGATCGGAGGCGGGTCGCTGAACCCGCTGCTGCGCCAGCTCACCGCCGACGCCTGCGGGCGCCCACTGCGCTTCGGCCCCGTCGAGGCAACGTCGCTCGGCAGCCTGGCCACCCAGGCTGTTGCGATAGGGGATTTGTCCGATGAAGCGGACGCGCAGGCAGTGTTACAGCGAAGCGCCGACGCGGGAGTGCTGATGCCCGCCGACGACGAATCCGTACGCGGCTTCTGGCGGCAACTCGATAACATCGTCCCCACTCCTGGGAGCAATGGATGACTGCGGCGCACGACCTGGCTGATCTGGTCGACCTCTCACGCACACTAGGCGAGCCCAGGCGCCGATTCGCGATCTTGGCAGAAGGCAATACCTCCCAGCGGATCTCCGAAGATCATCTTGTCGTCAAAGCCACCGGGCGTTCGCTCCGTGACGCCTCGGCAGAGGACTTTGTCTTAGTCAGTTTGAGACGGTTGTCTGACATCGTCGACGACCCCGAAGCAGGCGACGCCGACGTGGCGCGGTACTTCGATGAAGTAGAAGGCGAACAAGGCATGCGCCCATCGGTGGAGGCGCTCTTGCACGTCGTTTGCGTTCTTGACGCCGGGGCTACGACGGTTGCACATACCCATCCCGAGTCTGTGAATGCTTTGCTGTGTTCTGATCGGGCGGGTGTGCTTGCTGGACCGCCAATCTTCCCGGATCAGGTGGTCGTCATCGGCCGTCGTGCGTTGCTCGTTCCCTATTCCGATCCAGGTGTTGTGGTGGCGCGAGAGGTACGCGCCCGGCTAGCTGATCATGCACGGCAGTGGGGCATGCCGCGAGTGATCTACCTGGGGAACCACGGCATGGTTGCCCTCGGCGCTAGCGCGAGTCACGTGCTTCAGCTGACGGAAATGGCCGACAAGGTCAGTCGTGTTCTGGCCACGACACTCAGCATCGGGAACGTTGTTCCGATGACAGACGAAAGCGCGGAACGCATCGACACTCGCGACGATGAGCAGACACGCCGGGCCGCCCTAGCCCGGGCCACATTGCAGCAGCCCGACAGCTACTAAATTTCTTGATTGATCGGCAGCAAAACAAGATCACGAATGTTGAGGTGGCGCGGCCTTGTCAACATGTACAACACAGCATCGGCGACATCCCCTGACGTCAGCCCAGTTCCAGCAGCGACACCATCGGCCACTGCCGCGGCATCCGTAACCTGCCAAAGATCATTAAGCACGACGCCTGGCGCAACAGCTCCGATTCGAACCCCGGTTCCGATCAGTTGGCGCCGAAGAGTGTGCGTCAACGCCTGTACGGCGTGCTTGGATGCCGAGTACACCGGCTCCCAATGGATTGCCTGGTGACCAGAGACCGAGCTGGTGACGACAATGTCGCCAGCTCCGGCGGCGATCATGTACTTCAGCGCCGCATGGATCGTGCGTACGACGCCACCAACGTTGGTGTCAATGAGTTGCAGTAACTGGGTGACGTCATTTTCGACGAAGTCGCCGCCGACGTAGACGCCGGCATTGGCGATCATGATGTCTAGGTGTCCATGCAGCTTCATCGCCTTATCAACGAGGTGATCAACTTCCGTCGTCGATGTCACATCGGTGGGGATAGCTGTGGCAGCACCACCCAAGTCGCGCGCGGCCTGTTCAAGCTTTTCGGTCGAGCGTGCTGCTACGACGAGGATGGCGCCGGACTCGGCAAGTGCCCGAGCTATTGCAAGTCCGATTCCAGAAGAAGCACCGGTGACGACGGCCACCTTTCCGGAGAGTGGTCTATCCATCGTGAGGGCTCCCAATCGGGCTCGACGCTTTGGTCCAGCTAGTGGTGGGGGCCGGCGTTGACCGCCGACCCCCACTTTTTCAGGTCAGCAGCTGGACTTGTAAACGGCTCCGGCTGCCTCGCCGTCGACGTTGTCCTTGGTGATGATCGTGAAGCCAGTTTGAACCTTGGGTGTGACTTGCCCACCTTCAAGGGCGGTCACAGCAGCGTTTACGCCGTATTCGCCAATGACTCCAGGCTCTTGGGCAACCAAAGCCTGGATCGTTCCCTGTTTGAGGTCCTTAACCTGGTTGGGCCCGGCATCGAAGCCGACAATCTTGACCTGCTGCTGCTTGCCAGACTGGCGCACGCCGGTCGCGGTGCCTTCAGCGGAGAACAGGTTGGTGGCGAACACGCCAACGATGTCTGGGTCCTTTTGCAGCGCCGAGCCCATCAGGTTCGCCGCGGTGGCCGGGTCATCCTTGTCGTACTGGACGCCGAGGTACGTGAACTTTGGATCTGCCTTGACGGCCTCTTCGAAGCCTTTGACTCGTGCATCGGTGGTGGAAATACCCGGATTCACGGACATGGCCATCACCTTGCCGCCGTTTGGGTTGAGTTGCTTGATGGCCTCGAAGGCCGCCTTTCCACCACCCTCATTGTCCGATGCGATCGCCGAAACGGCGATCGACGGATCTTTCACGGTGGTGTCGACGAGGACGATCTTGATGCCGGCCTGAGCTGCTGCGTTGAGCGGTGATTGCATCGCCGTCACGTCCGTGGGTGCGATCAAAATGGCGTCCGGTTTTCCGGCCACGACCGAGTCGAGAACCGGCTTCTGCAGCGTGGGGTCGAACTTCTGTGGTCCTTGAGTTTTGACCGAGACTCCGAGCTTGGCCGCTTGGGCCTGTATGCCACATTGCATGGTGATGTAGAACTCGTCGCCAGCCACTCCCTGGATAAACTGCAAGTTGTAGTTCTTGCTCGCCTTTTGCGGCGCCGGAATCGACGATTCGGTGCCCGTCGGTGCGGCGGTCGCGCCGCCAGGAGACTGTGCTGGTGACGGTGCTTGCTGTGCTGTTTCGGCGGGTTTGGAACTCGTACAGGCTGCGAGCGGCAGGGCCATGAGGAGCAGCCCGGCCGCGGTCAGGGCGGTGGTGCGGTTCATTGGTATTCCTTTCACTTGTCTGATGCTTGGGTGTCACGACGGAAGAGGGCGACGATTGGGTTGACATGCGCCGCGCCACGCAAGGCTGCGGCGCGACGAGACTGGTCCACCCAGACGGCCGCAATCAGGACGATGCCGACGGCGACCCCCTGCCAGAACGGCTCCACGCCGATGATCACGAAGCCGGCCTGAAGAACGGCGGGGATGAACAGTCCAACGACAGTGCCGAAGATGGAGCCCTCGCCACCGAAGATCGAGGTGCCACCGATCACAACCGCTGCGATCACGTTGAGGTTCGTCAGCGATTGTCCGGCGATCGTGGTGGTGCCGAACTGGGCCAGGGCCAAAACCGCGCCTAGGCCGGCGAGCAGTCCCATGAGTGCGTACACCATGATCAGGTGGCGCGACACGTGAAGACCAACCCGGCGGGCGGCTTCCTCGTTGGATCCGACGGCGTAGGTGTAGCGGCCGAACCTGGTCTTGTGCAGGATGATTCCGCCGATGATCACCGTGACGAGTGCGACAAACGGCAGTGATGGGATGCCAAGGATCTTGATATAGGTGTTGAAGTCGGTCAACGCCTCTGGTGCTGACCTTATGTCGATGCCACCAGTGATCACCTGGGCCAGCCCCAGCGCTATGGACAGCGTTCCCAGCGTGACGATCAGGGGCGGAATTTTCGCCTTGGCCACCAAGAACCCGTTCAGCAGTCCCCAAAGAACTCCGGTGACAAGAGCAGCGAGGATGCCGATGGAAGCTGTACCCCAGCCGTCTCCGCCGATACTCTCCATAACCTTCGCAGCGACAACGGAGGAGAAGACGAGCACCGATCCGATCGACAGGTCGATGCCTGAGGTAATGATCACGAAGGTCATGCCAACCCCGAGAACAGCCCAGACGGCAATGTTCTGCGAGATGAGTGAGAAGTTGCTTGCCGAAAAGAACCTGGCACCTGCAGTAACGCTGAAAAATGCGACGATCACCACCAGGACGCCTAGGATCCACACCGATTGCAGGCTCGTTATCCGCTTGACCAGCGATTGCCGGCTCTCATCTGATTCGACGACGGCTTCTTCTGGGGGAGTGACAACGCTCATGAGAGCTCCTCTTTGCTGAAGTCGAGGGCGCCGGTCATGGCCCCGACCAGTTGTTCGACCGTGGTGCCCTCAGATGGCAGCGTCACCACTCGGGTGCCCAGCCGCATGACTTGAATCCGGTCAGCAACCTCCAGCACTTCGGGCATCGAGTGGGAGATCAAGACCACCGCAATGCCTTTATCGCGCACCCGCTTGATGGTCTCCAGAACGTTTTTGGTCTGCACCACACCAAGAGCAGCGGTCGGCTCATCGAGGAACACCAGCTTGCTGGCCCAGCTAATCGCCCGGACAATAGCGATCTGTTGGCGTTGACCGCCGGACATCGAGCCCACCGGTGCCGTAAATGATCGGACCGTGCCGCCGAGTTCCTCAAAACCCGCCTTCGCCCGTGCCCGCATGGCCTTTTCGTCCATGAAGCCCAACGGTCCGAGAATGCCTTTTCGAGGGATCTCCCGGCCCAGGAACATGTTCTGGACGGGGTTGAGGTGCGGGGCCAACGCCAGGTCCTGATACACGACTTCCATGCCCATGGCAGATGCCTGCTCAGGGCTGGTGATCGTCACGGGCTTGCCCTCGAAGAACAGATCTCCCGAGTCCAGCTCGAGGTTGCCTGTCAAAGCCTTCACCATCGTTGACTTGCCGGCACCGTTGTCGCCGATGAGCGCGGCAACCTCGCCGGGGTAGATGTCGAAGTCGGCGTTGTTCAGGGCGCGGACGTGGCCGAAGCTTCGATTCAGGCCGCGCGCTTCCAGGATGGGTGTTCCTGTTTTCGGTGGTGCCTGTACCGAGGGTGTACTAGGTGTCGTCATTCTGCGACCCCCTCAATTGCTGAGGACAAATGCCAGTAAACGGAGGATTCCGGGGAACTCCGCAGACGAACGGGAGTGGCACGGGTGCAACCGCCTGCGTCTTGATGTCATGTTTTCGCTCCCCTTGGGCGTTGTGTCAAGGGAGCACGACCATGCTGTGCTCAGTAGGCACGGATCGTTACATCGCGGCGAAGTAGCTCAAGCTAGGCCACACGCGGCGCCTAGCTCAAGTCGTCGTTACTTCGTGGCATCTGTCCAGGGGCGGGCGCGCTGGTTGGCCACCGCCACTAGGTCATCCAAGCGAGGACGCGCGACGGTGTCCAAGAATCGTTCACGTGCCACGCCGCTAAGAGGGAGAGCCTCGCGCCAGATGGACCGGCCGGCGATGAAGCCAGATGCTCCGCCTTCGTCGAAGGCGATCTTGAGGACGTCGCTGAACTCTTCAAAAGGAACGCCTGCCGATAGCACAGCCCATGGGCGGTGTAGGACCTCGGCCAGGCGTCGGCACCCGCCCGGTGACCCGGGGTACTCGAGTTTCAGGAGATCGATGTCGACCTCATCGAGCGCAGTGGCAGCCGCGATGATCGCATCCTCGCGCGCCTTGCCGGAGAGCTGCTCGCCAGGGAGCTCGTAGACAAGATTCTCGATAACCGAAGGTAGCCCAGCGGAGCTGCAATCCGTAGCGATCTCCTGGCAGACATCTAGTACCTCAGCTGCGAGATCCGGCTCACCTTCCTTCGCGACGGGCCGATCGGCACGTAGCTGGACGAGGAACTTCACCGCGTCCCCTCCCTGCGCGGCGACCCAGTTCGCATTGAGTTCCGGATCGCGGCGGGTACGCGGTTCGCCGTTATAGCTGTCCCGGCTGGACGGCTCTGCAGCTACGAGCAAGCCGCAGCCAGGCGCTAGGGCATGCGCCTCAGTCACGGATGGAACGCCGTACGTCGGGTCGAGCAACATGCCGCTTGCTGAGGGCGTCAGCGCGCGTGCGACATCAGCCTTGGCGGTACGCAGGTCGTCCTCACTAGGGTCGATGCCAACGGCCTGGAACATGCGCCTGAGGGTGTTTCGCTGATCCATGGCGATGATGGCGAACACGCCATCAGTTGAGGCGATGTCGGCAAGCGTCTTTCGATTCTTCGTCTCTGTGATCATGCAAACACTCCAAGCGCCTAGGCCGTCGAGGGTAGGGCGAAGTCAGCTGCTAGCTGCGTGACGATCGAGGCCACAACTTGTTCGACCGAACCGACCGCATGAATGGGAATGTGTGGACCGACTGGCGGTCCTAGCTCGAGCCGATCGATAAAGTCTTGTTCCCTACTGAGCTTGGGCTTGTCGCGATCCGCCCCGCGGACGCGCATCCGCTGCAGCAGTTCCTCACGGCTGAGAGACAGCCAAATCATCGTCACGGCCCCGCCGGCTGCTCGGTGAAGTCGATCAACGAGTTCCTCCCAGGCATGACGATTCCTCCGTTCCTCGGTGAAAGGAGCGACTAACAGCACGGTGTTTCCGATGCGAAGGTTGTCTTCGGCGAGACGGGTGATGGTCTCGTAGCGGTCAGCGCGCGTAAGCGTCGCCAGCCGTGGATCGTCGACGTCATCGACATTGACGAGGGATCTAATGACTTTGAGCAGAGGTTCAGTCGCAACGTCCAAGTCGATGAGGGCCGCTCCAAGCGTTTTCGCGAGTGACGCCCCCACCATGCTTTTGCCAGACGAGGGTGGGCCAGCGATCAGGAGTGCCGCCGGCCGGGCGTCTGTTGTACTCATGAAGAAATGCTGCCATCAATGGCGTGCCGCGTAGGTTCTGAACCGTGGCACTTCTCGTCGGGCTTGACGTCGGGACCTCCTCGGCGAAGGCCGTCGTCTTCACCAATCAAGGTGAGGTCGTGGGCGAGGGGCGCGCCCGTACGCCGTGGGTCACCACGTCGTACGGGATAGAACTCGCCGCCGAGGAGCTGCTCACTGCCGCGATCGACGCGCTCGGGTCGGCACTGGACGCGACCCCCGGATCCTCGCGCGCCACGGCCGTTGGCATTACCAGCATGGGGGAGTCCGGCGTTCTCGTCGACGGAAACGGAACGTCCGTTGCACCGGTCATTGCGTGGCATGACAGCCGCGACCATGAGGAGGTCGAGGCGCTCCGCCGTGACATCGCTGCAGACACGTTCGCTGCGACAACGGGCAAGCCACTGCGGGGGCAGTGGGCCATCACCAAGCATCGCTGGCTGCTGCGTCACGTGCCTTCGGCGGCGAACGCGGTTCGGCGATTCAACATCGCGGAATGGATCGTGCGTGGCCTGGGGGGTGATGAGGTAACCGAGCTTGCGCTCGCGTGCCGAACCGGCTGGCTTGACCTGGCGCGCCGTAACTGGTGGACAGAGGGACTTGCCTGGTCCGGGGCTACACCGGCTCTTATGCCGCCATTGGTGGAGGCTGGTACGCCAGTTGGTCACATAACCAGCTCTGAAGCGCATCCGCGTCTACGCGACGCTGTCCTCACTCTTGTCGGTCATGATCACCAGGCCGCCGCGGTCGGCGTGGGTGCCACCGCGGAAGGCGACGAGGTGGACTCCTGCGGTTCGGCCGAAGCGATCGTGCGCACGATTCCCGCACATCTGAAGCACGAGCAAGTTCGCGCTCTGGCCAACGCCGGAATTACCACCGATTGGAGCATCCAGCCCGGTCGCTGGTCGCTGCTGGCTGGCACAGAGGGTGGACTCGCCATGCAACGGGTGCTCAATGCAATCGGCGTGGACCGGGACGGGCTCGCTGCTCTCGACGCGGCGGCCTTTGATGCGCCTCAAGGTCGGGTCCGTGTCGAAGGGATAGGCACCGATGCGGTTCAGCTACGCAATATCGTCGATGGCGTCACGCCGGGTGAGGTTTGGCGGGCGGTCGTCGAGGCGACCACGGACGAAGTCACCCGGCTGCACAACTCAATGACCGACATAGCGGGGGTGCACCAAGACATCATCGTTACCGGTGGGTGGTCGCACAGCATCGCGCTAATGGCTGCCAAGCGCCGCAGGCTCGGCGCCCTTCGACTCTCAGCCGTCCAAGAGGCAGGAGCGCGAGGGGCGGCCATATACGCCGGCCGCGCTGCGGGCGTACTTCCATCAGATGGAGTCTTTCCCGATCCAATGGTGTCTGCATGATCGTGACGCTCACGCCGAATCCGAGCGTCGACCGCACGCTGTTTCTTGGCACCTTCGTCCGTGGTGCGGTCAATCGGTGCACTGGGACGCTCACCGAGCCAAGCGGCAAAGGCATCAATGTTGCTCTGGCGCTGCACAGCCACGGTGTCCCGGTTCGAGCCGTGTTTCCAGCAGGTGGTCCGGCCGGAGCGCATCTGGTCCAACTGCTCGACGCGACGGGCTTGCCGTACCGGGCCATGACTATCGCGGGCACTACCCGTACCAACGTCTCGATGATCGAGGCGGACGGCACCAGCAGCAAGATCAATGAACCGGGTCCAACCCTGACCTCGGAGGAGGTCGCGGACCTGGTCAGCACCACGCTCGATTGGTGCAGTTCTGTCGACTGGTTGGCAATTTGTGGGACTCTGCCGAACGGGTTCTCCGAACGCCACTTGATCGAAGCGATTCATGCAGCGCGCACCGCAGGTCTGCGGGTTGCAGTGGACAGCTCGGGATCGACGCTTCAGGGAGTGCTGAAGGCGGCGCCACAGCTCGTAAAACCCAATGCGCTTGAGCTGGCTGAGGTAACCGGTCGATTGATCAACACAATCGGTGATGTGGCGGCCGCTGCACAGCAGCTTCGTGCGAACGGGCTGGACACGGTATTGGTGAGTCTCGGTCGGGACGGTGCAGTCCTGGTCGACGGCAACGGCGCACTACACGGACGTACCGCGGCGGTCCCGGCCATCAACACTGTTGGTGCAGGCGATGCCTTTCTGGCGGGCTACCTCGCAGCTGATGCCAGCGCTTCACCACCTGCAGATCGGCTTGCCTCGGCGTTGCGGTACGGCGCGACAGCAGTCCAACACCACGGCACGCTGTTGTCTCAGGTGGATGACCGCATTCCTGTCGAGGTGGCCGCAGCCGATGCCAATGTGACGCTTAGCGAGCCCGCGACGTCGGCCAGTGGCGGCCGAGCGCTTTAGGAAGCTCGCGATCAGTCGAAGCCTGCTGCGGCCAGCTCGGCAGCCCAGCGGCCCGCGTCCTCCGCCGAGGGTCGCTTGCCCTCGATGCTGGCCGCGGCGAAGTGTGCAGCGAGCCGAGTTGCCTGCCGAAGCCCGGCTCCTTGTGCAAGGCCGTAGAGGAGTCCGGCGCTGGCGGCGTCGCCCGCACCCGTCGTACTGACAACCCGGCTCGGCGTAGCCGCCGGTACCCACTCCGCCGTCGAACTCCATGAAGACCGGACGGGCGAGAGTGCTGTCCCGGCCTCGGTTAGACGATCGGCTCCAGCGCTGATCGCGTACGCTCCTCGTGACCCTGCCGACACGACGGCGACGGCGCATCCATCGTCCAGGAGCCGGCGAGCGCATTCCTCCACAAGATCATCGTCGGGCACTTGAGTGATGCCGAGCGCCGACGTCAGGTCGTCGATGCTTGGAGTAGCGATGTCGACGTACGGCATGATCTTGGTGAAAACTCGCCGCCAGTTCACGTCGGCGGCTTTGGACCGCCGATCAACTACGGCCAGATCGAGAGACGTGGTGATCCCTCGGCTGCGGGCCTCCTGGAGCAGATCAAGGAGCGGGCTCGCGTCGTCGTCCAGTAAGGCAGGCAGCAGTGGCGGATAGCCAAGATGGAGGATGTCGACTCCGTCGAGCTTCACTTCCCGGCCTGTGAACCTTGCGTTGGCGCCGGAGTGATGCCAG
>Ga0207428_10001401_pt1 | contig 25461 bp, 20 predicted proteins | sample RhiMethybrSRZTD1_FD_187600 | JGI IMG/M metagenome (GOLD analysis project Ga0207428, IMG submission 187600) | Populus rhizosphere microbial communities from Tennessee, USA - Rhizosphere MetaG P. TD hybrid SRZTD1 (SPAdes) (version 3) | ecosystem: Host-associated > Plants > Roots > Rhizosphere >...
CAAGGGCATGGCGACCCTCACCGAGGCCGATGAGCTGGACTTCCTCCGCCGCCAGGTGCTGACCTCCCGCAACGTGGCCGGCAGCCGCCTGGTGGACTGGCTGCTGGGGGGTCTCAACTACCAGATCGAGCACCACCTGTTCCCGAACATGCCGCGGCCGAACCTGCGCCGGGCCCAGCCGCTGATCCGCGCCTTCTGCCAGCAGCATGGCCTCCCCTATGCCGAGGCCAGCCTGTTCGGCTCCTACGCCCAGGCCATCCGCCACCTCCACACGGTTGGCGCACCGCTGCGTCCGGCGGCGGTGGCCGAATGACCGCGGACGCACGGCCGGCCCGTGAGGACGGCATGATCGTGCGCGACCCCCGGTCTCGGGTCCCGGTCCGCACCATCGCCGCCACCATCGCGATGGTGCTGCTCACCGCCGCGGTCCTGCTGCTCGGCTGGGAGGTCCGGCGGGTTCTGACCTGGATCGTGGTGGCCGCCCTGCTCGCCATCATCCTCGGCCCCCTGGTCGACCTCACCCAGCGCCGGCTGCACCTGCGCCGAGCGCTGGCCACGCTGCTGGTGTTCCTGGTCACCCTGGTCGCCCTGGCCGGGATCCTCACCATGTTCATCCGACCCCTGGCCAGCGAGGGCCCCCAGTTCATCGACCGGGTCCCCAGCTACGTCGAGCAGGCCCGCACCGGGCGAGGCCCGGTCGGGCGCCTGGTCCAGCGCTACAACCTGGACGAATACCTCCAGCGCAACCAGACGCGGCTCCGCGAGAGCGCCAACCGCCTCACCACCCCAGCCCTTGGGGTCCTGCGGTCCATCTTCTCGACCGTGGTGGCGCTGGTGACCATCTTTGTGCTCACCTTCCTGATGGTCCTGCAAGGACCGGCGCTGCTGGCCGGCATGGTCGCCGCGCTGCCCGAACGGCGACAGGAACGGGTCCGACGGGTGGCCGCCGACTGCGCCAAGGCGGTCACCGGCTACATGACCGGCAACCTGGTGATCAGCGTCATCGCCGGGACGGTCACCTATGTGGTGCTGTGGATCATGGGCGTGCCGTACCGCGGGGTGGTCGCCCTGTTCGTTGGCTTCGCCGACCTGATCCCTCTGGTCGGGGCCACCCTGGGCGCCGTCGTGGCCATCGCCGTGGCCGCCCTGCACTCGCTGCCCGCCGCCATCGTGGTGCTGGTGGTCTTCGTCGTCTACCAGCAGCTGGAGAACCACGTCCTGCAGCCGGTCATCATGTCACGCACCGTTCAGCTGTCCGCACTGACCGTGCTGGTCAGCATCCTCATCGGGGTCGAGCTGTTCGGATTCCTCGGGGCGTTGCTCGCCATCCCGGTGGCCGGCGTCCTCCATGTCATCGGCCGCGACCTCTACGACAGCTACCGCGGCCGCCTCAAGCCCGACCCGACCACCGGGACCGACCAGATCCCGCTATCGCAGCCTCGACCACTCGAACCCGGCGAGCAGCCATCCCCCGACGTCACCGCCACCACCCACCGCTGACCCGATCGGCCCAGCCACCCAGCCGTCCCGACACCCCACCCCGGTGGAGCACGCCGTAGATGTCCAGGGTGCCGATCACCCCACCGTCCAACTCCACCCCTGCAGCAGATCGCCGACTCGGCCAAGCAGTTGTTCTCGGCCGATGGGGCCTGGCTGACGCTGGTCGACGCCGAGTGGCAGTTCGGCTGGGGCCAGCGCGTCGGACCGGACCGCCCAGGCGGTCGAGGACGGGCAGGAGCGCCTGGCCCAGGGGCCGACCACGAGCCTCTCCCTGGCAGGTGCCGCCTTGCAGGCTCGCTCACCGGACCGAGGAGCCAGACCTGACAGACCGGTATGGACGCCGCGCCACGCCGCTCGCAGAGGGGATCGTCGGCCTTTGCTATCGTGCCTGCCTGGCGATGAACTCGAGGGAACGCTGAGGTGATGACGGTGGCCTTTCACCCCTGCGATCGGGTGTTCGGCTGACCGGGTAGGTAGGGCTGTGGCGAGGCGTTCGTACCTTCACGAGGTCAAGGAATCAGCCGGTCCAGAGGCCGGCAGCGATCCCGGACGGCCCGGACCGTTGCTGCTCGAGACCAAGCTGCACGTGCCCACGCCGAGTCCGGCGTTCGTGCCCCGCCCCCACCTTCTCGCGCTCCTCGACGCCGGGGCGGGCCGACAGCTCACCCTGGTCCAGGCGCCGACCGGCTTCGGCAAGACCACCCTCTTGGCCGCGTGGTGTGCATCTGTGAGGCATGATCGGCCCTGCGCCTGGGTGTCCCTCGGCTCGGACGACAATGACCCGTTACGCCTGTGGACCTACCTGATCGAGGCGCTCCACCGGGTTGACCCGGCCGTTGGCGCGCGTTCGCTGGCGGCGTTGCGGGCTCCTGGGGTCAGCCTCCTCGACGTCGTGCTGCCGCTACTGCTCAACGAACTGGCCGACCTGGCCCATCCGGTGGTCCTGGTGCTCGACGACTACCAGGTGGTGGAAAACCAGGAATGCCATCGCTCGGTTGCGTTCCTCATCGAACGCCTTCCCAAGACCGTGCAGCTCGTCATGTCGACCCACTCCAACCCGCCGCTTCCCTTGGGACGGCTCCGGGCACGCGGCCAGCTGCTCGAGCTGCAAGGTGCCGACCTGCGCTTCACCGGTGAGGAGACGGCGGCGTTGCTGAACGACGGACTCCAGCTCAACCTCGACCCGGCCGATCTAGCCATCCTGCACGATCGCACCGAAGGCTGGCCTGCTGGTCTGCACCTCGCCGCGCTCACGCTCAAGGGCCATCCCGATCCCCACACCCGCGTCAAGTCCTTCTCCGGCAGCCACCGGCACGTGATCGACTACCTAGGGGCCGAGCTGCTGGACGCGCAGCCACCATCACTTCGACGCTTCCTGCTTCGCACCTCGATCCTTGAACGGCTGTCGGCCGACCTGTGCGATGCCGTCACCGACAGCGAGGGCGCGGCCGGCCTCCTTCGCCAGCTGGAGCGGGCCAACCTGTTCCTGCTGCCGCTTGACGAGCGGCGGGAGTGGTACCGCTACCACCATCTGTTCGCGGACCTGCTGCGGCACGAACTCGCCGCATCCGAGCCCGAGCTCATCTCGGTTCTGCACCGGCGGGCGAGCGCCTGGTACCGGCAGGCAGGCTTCCCCGACGAAGCGATCCACCATGCCAGCGCCGCCGGCGACCTCGACGAGGTCAGCCAACTCATCGCCCGCAACTGGATCTCCTACGTCGACCGCTGGCTGATCGCGACGGTGCGGGACTGGCTGCGGGCCCTTCCTCCAGCTTCGGTGCGTTCAGATCCCGTCCTCACGCTGGTGTCCGCCTGGATCGCCCTGTCCTTCCATGAGCCCGCGGAGATGGACCGCTGGCTCGGCATCGCCGAACAGCTTCCCCCGCAGGGGCCGCTGGCCGACGGCACCCCATCGCTGGAAGTCGGGATCGTCTCATTGCGGGCCATCAGCGGATTCCAGGGCATCGCCGCCAAGCTGGCGGCCGCGCGGCGTGTGCTGGAGCTGCAACCCGATCCGGCCAGTCCCTGGCGCTTGAGCGCCTTCTGGGCGCTTGGCTACAGCCTCTACCTCTCCGGCAGGACGGCCGAGGCACGGGCACCGTCCGAGGGGGCCGTCCGTCTCGGTGAGGACTCGCAGGTGATCACGACCCGGATCCGCTCGCTGGCACTGCTTGGACTCATCGAGGACGACCGGGGCCAAGGCGACGCCGCTGCGTCACTCGAGCGGCGGGCATCTGAGCTGGTCCAAGCCAGCGGGCTGTCCGAGAGCCCCACGGTCGCGGACGCCTACACCCTGCAGGGCAGGATCCGCAGGCATCGAGGTGACCTGGACGGCGCCTTGGCGGCACACGAACGAGCGTACGCACTGCAGCGCTATCCCATCGAGCGCTTCCACGCGCTGGTGGAGTTGCTGCCGGCCCGCCTCGTCCGAGGCGATCACACCGGAGCCGAGGCGCTGGTGGCCGAAGCCGACCGGCTGCAAGCGACCGGCATCGACTTCGGGGTCCTGCCGCAGCGGCTGCGGGCGGCAACGCAGCGCCTAGACGTGGCCGAGCACCATATGGCGCAACCCGCTGAGGCGCTCAGCGCGCGCGAGGTCGATGTGCTACGGCTCCTCTCAGGCCGGCTTTCGCAGCAGGCCATCGGAGATGCGCTCTACATCACCCGCGACACGGTAAAAAGCCACACCAAGGCTGTCTACCGCAAGCTCGGAGTCTCCTCCCGTGAGGAAGCGGTCGCCCTGGCCCGTCGGCTTGGCCTCATCCCCTGACCGCTCAGACGGGGCTCGGCCGCATGACCTGCCCGACTGCTGAGCCGGTTCAGCTCCTACTCAACGGCAAGTCCGGAGACGCCGGCGCATCTCGGCATGCGCATGTCAGTGAGCGCCGCGAGACGCTGCGGTCAGACCTTGGGGCCGAGCGCCTCGAGGACCTTGGCCGCGTGGCCGTCGGCCTTGACGTTGTGCCAGGCCCGCTCGATCCGGCCCTGCTCGTCGACCAGGAAGGTGGAGCGCAGCACCCCGATGCTGGTCTGGCCGTAGCGGGTCTTCTCCCCCCAGGCGCCGTAGACGTCCATGACCTGGTGGTCGGCGTCGGTCAGCAGGGGGAACTGGAGGCCGTACTTGTTGCGGAAGCGCTGGTGGCTTTGGGCGTCGTCGCGGGAGATGCCGATGACCGGGACGCCGGCGGCCTGGAAGGCGGCCAGGTTGTCGTTGAACTGGCACGCCTCGCGGGTGCAGCCCGGGGTATCGTCGGCGGGATAGAAGTAGAGGATGACCCGCTGGCCCTTGAAGTCGGCCAGCGACACGGGGGTGCTGTCCTGGTCGGGCAGGGTGAACGTCGGCGCCTGGGCGCCTTCGGTGAGCTTGGCCATCGGTGGTCCCTCCTGGGGCGGTGTCGACGCTCGACTGTACCGCTAGGCGGCCGCCTGGGCGCTGGACACGACCAGGGTGCCGAGCACGGCCAGGGCGGCCCCGGCGAGCTGGGGGGCGCTGGGACGCTCGGCGGTGAGGACGTGGGCGAGCAGGGCCGTGACCACCGGGGCCAGGGAGGCGAGGACGCTGACCACGGCCAGGTCGCCGCGGGTCACCGCGTAGGCCAGGAAGGCGTCGGCCGACAGGTTGAGCACGGTCAGCAGCGCCACCGGGGCCAGCAGGGACGGGTCGTCGATGCCCAGGCGCCGGCCCCGGGAGCACAGGGCGCCGACCAGGGTGGTGGGCAGGGCGCCAAGCTGGACCCCGAGGGCGACCCAGAGGACGCCGCCGCCGGCGGCCGCGCCGCCCTGGTCGACGCCGACGAAGAACAGCCCGAACAGCACCGCCGCGACCAGGGCGAGCACGATGGGGACGGGCGGGAGGTCACCGCGATCCCGCCCAGAACCATGACCAGGCCGGCCAGGACCAGCGGCCCGGGCCGCTCGCCGCTGACCAGGTCGACCAGCACCGGCAGCACGGCGCCGCTGGAGGCCAGGGGGGCGACGATCGCCGTCCGGCCGGTGGCCAGCGCCTGGTAGTAGGCGACCAGCCCGGCCGCCCCGATCGCGCCCGAGCGGCTCCCCAGGCCAGCCCGCCCGGGCTGTAGGGCTGGCGGACGGCCACGACCACGACCAGCAGGACGACGCTCTGGAGGGCCTGGCTGTAGAGGACCAGCAGCACCGGGGGCACGCGCCTGGCCACCCGGCTGGCCAGGAAGTCGCTGACGCCGTAGCCGACGCTGCTGCCCAGGGCCAGCAGGATGGCGCTCATGCCGGGGAGCCTACCGGTGGCCGGCCCCCGGCCCGGGAGGCTACCGGGCGGCGGTGGTGCCGGGGCCGGCGCGGCGGCGCCGGACCAGGACCACGGCGGGCACGACCAGCAGGAGCCCGACCAGGGCGGCCTGGAGCCACCGGACCCCGGGATCAGCCCCCCGGTGGGGGAGCGTAGCCGACCCGGGGATGGGGCGTCCCTGGCTGTCCACAGCCCCGGCCGGGTCCGGCCTGGCCGGGGCCGGGAAGGCCACGGGCTGGCGCCGGGGGAGGCCCAGGGCGATCAGGCTCAGGCGCAGGTCGTCGCCGGCCCGGTACCAGCCGCCCTTGGTGGTGGTGTCGAGCACCGGCTGGCCGGAGGCCAGGAAGGTCAGCGGCCCGCCGGCCGCGTACGGCCAGACCGACTGGCGGACCTTGTCGGCGCGGCCGGCGCCATTGGGGAAGGTCCAGGTGATCGTGTAGCGGGGCCCGCGGCCGCCGGCCGGCGGGGTGGCCAGCTCGCCGGCCGGGCCGTCGTCGAACAGCAGCGCGAACACGCCCGACGCCTCGGCCAGGTCGGCCAGGTCGGTGCCGCTGCCCGGCTCGCCGTCGCCGTTCAGGTCGATGGGGCCGCCCGGCAGGCCGCCGGGCCCGCCTCCCGAGATGGAGGCCGCCGACGCCCCCTTGGCCTGGGCGGCCGTCGGGACCGCGGCCAGCAGGAGCGCGAGGACGAGCATGGCCAGGACACGGCGCTGCATTTGGGACCCCTCCGGTGGCCGACTTCCGCCCCGGACTACACCGGGAACGGCAAGTTGGTTCCGGCTCAGCCACTGGTTTCGGGGGGGAATGCGGGGGGCGGAGCCCCTGCATCATGTCCGGTGGACGAGCATCGGGGTGCCGACCGGGATCCGGTTGAACCAGCGGTCCATGGCCGTGGTGGTGATGCGGATGCAGCCGTGGCTGGCCGGGAACGGCGGCACCGAGTAGGCCCCGTGCAGGGCGTAGCCGCCGGTGAAGTAGGCGGGCCGGTAGAGCAGGCCGAGCTTGCTCTTGCGCCAGGCGTCGATCTTGCGCTGGATCTGGAAGCTGCCCACCGGGGTCACGGCCAGCCGGACGTCGCCGTCGACGGTGTAGCTCTGGCCCGAGGCCGAGGAGGCGTCGAGGATCTCCTGGATCCTGCCGTCCCTGACCATGTAGACGACCTGGAGGGTGAGGTCGGCCTCGATGTGGAAGCCGCCCTTGGTGGAGCGGGGCTCGGGGATGCGCGGGTGCTCCAGGGCCTTGCGGGTGATGGGGCCGACCACGCCGTCGCGGGCCAGGCGGTTGACCTTCTGGAAGGCGACCACCGCGTGGTGGGTCTCCTGGCCGAACTGGCCGTCGGCCTCCTCGACCTGGTAGCCGAGCTCGTGGAGGCGGCGCTGGAGCGCCGTGACCTGGGCGCCTTCGGCGCCGGAGCGGAGCTTGGCCGGCGGGTCCGGCTTCGGTTTGGTGGTGGTCGTCGGGGCCTCGGTGGTGGTCGGGGCCTCGGTCGTCGTCGGCGCCCTGCTGGTGGTCGTGGGCGCCGCGGTGGTCGGGGTCGCCGTCGTGGCCGCGGCCGTGGTCGGGGCCTCCTGGGCGCTGGCCCGCCCGTCCGCGCCGGCGTCGCAGGCGCCCAGGACCAGGGCGGCGGCCAGCCCGGCCGCGACCATGGCGACCACCCCTCGCCTGCTGCCTGCCAAGCCTCCCACCCCCGGGTCGTCGGGTCCCGCCGTCGCTACCAGTCGTACCAGCACCGGCGTTCCCGCGCCGTCTCGGGCGTGTAACGGGTTTGCCTCAGCCGACCTTGGGAGTGGCCCGGTCGACGATGGTGGGCAGGTCGAGGCCGGGGGGCAGGGTGCCGTACGCGGCGCCGTGGTCGCCGGCGACCCGGGAGGCGCAGAAGGCGTCGGCCACCGCCGGGTGGCCGTGGCGGACCAGCAGCGCCCCCTGGAGGAGCACGGCCAGCCGCTCGACCAGCCGCCGGGCGCCGGCCTGGAGGCCGGCCGGGTCGGCGGCGGCCAGCTCCCGCTCGGCGGCGGCGGCCGCCCGGTCCAGCCGCGGCTCGGCCGCCCTGGCCGGGGCGACCTCGTCCAGCAGGGCCGTCACGGTCTCGGGCCGCCTGGCCAGCACCCGCAGGACGTCGAGGCTGTTGATGTTGCCGGCGCCCTCCCAGAGGGAGTTGAGCGGCGCCTCCCGGTACAGCCGGGGCATCCCGCTCTCCTCGACATACCCGTTGCCGCCCAGGCACTCCAGGGCCTCGGCGGCCACCGCCGGGGCCCGCTTGCACACCCAGTACTTGGCCACCGCCGTGGCCAGCCGAGCCACGGCGGCCTCGGCGGGGTCGTCCGCGGCCCGGTCGAACGCACCCGCCACCCGCATGGCCAGCACGGTGGCCGCCTCGGACTCCACGGCCAGGTCGGCCAGCACGTTCTCCATCAGCGGCTGGTCGGCCAAGCGGCGACCGAAGGCGCTGCGGTGGGCGGCGTGGTGGCTGGCCTGGGCGACTGCCTGGCGCATGAGCGCCGCCGACCCGACGACGCAGTCCAGGCGGGTGTGGTTGACCATCTCCAGGATGGTCGCCAGGCCCCGGCCTTGCTCCCCCACCGGCCAGCCGGCGGCCCCGTCCAGCTCGACCTCGGCCGAGGCGTTGGCCCGGTTGCCGAGCTTGACCTTGAGCCGCTGGAGGTGGAAGCGGTTGCGGGCGCCGTCGGGCAGCACCCGCGGGACCAGGAAGCAGCTCAGCCCGGCCGGCGCCAGGGCCAGGACCAGGAAGGCGTCGCTCATCGGGGCCGAGCAGAACCACTTGTGCCCGGTGAGCAGCCACAACCCATCGGGCCCGGCCGGCGCCGCGGTGGTGGTGTTGGCCCGCACGTCGCTGCCGCCCTGCTTCTCGGTCATGGCCATGCCGCACAGCGCCCCCGCCTTGCCGGCCACCGGGGCCAGCGCCGGCTGGTAGGCCAGCGCGGTCAGCTTGGGCTCCCAGACCTCGGCCAGCCCGGGGGCGGCGGCCCGCAGGGCGGGCACGGCCGCGAAGGTCATGCTGACCGGGCAGCCGTGGCCGGCCTCGACCTGGGTCCAGAGGTAGAAGCCGGCCGCCCGGGCCACCTGGGCGCCCGGCCGCGGGTCGCGCCAGGGGTCGGCGTGCAGGCCGCGCTCGACCGCCGTGCCCAGCAGCCGGTGCCAGGCCGGGTGGAACTCGACCTCGTCGACCCGCCGCCCGTAGCGGTCGTGGGTGCGCAGCACCGGCGGGTTGGCGTCGGCGGCCTCGCCCCAGGCGATCGCCTCCGGCCCGCCGGCCAGGACGCCGAGGGCCCTGACCCGCTCCTCTGCCCAGCCGGCCCCCTCCCGGTGCAGCGCCTCGGCCAGGACGGGGTCGGCGGCGTAGAGGTCGTAGCCGGCCAGCGGCGGTGGCTGGTTCAGCACCTCGTGGGTGGGCGGCACCCGCCCAGGCTACAGCTCGTCCAGGGTGGCGAACAGCCTGGCGAAGCGGTGCAGGGGCTCGCGGCCGATGGCCGGCAGCAGCCGCTGCTGCTGGCTCAGGAGGTACCTGGCCGGGCGGTAGCGGTCCAGCGCCGTCCCGGTGGCCCGCTCGACCCGCCGGACGATCGCGCCCTCGCCGGCCAGTTCCTCCGGGTCGAGCTCCTCGACCCCGGTCGCGGCCACCAGGTGCAGGTAGAAGGCGTCGTCGAACAGGTCCTCGAGGCCGGCCTCGCTCTGGCCGGTCAGCTCGGTCAGGGCGAGCAGCCGCTCGGGCAGGACCACGCCCTGGTCGGCCAGGGCCCGGACGCTGGGGTGGCCGGCGCCGACCTCCAGCAGCACGGCCGCCTCCAGCGGCCCCCCCAGCAGGGTGGCCAGCAGGGGCAGGCCGTCCAGGCCGCCGGTGGGCAGGACCCGCCAGGCCGGGTCGAGGCCCTGGCGGCCCCCGTCGCGCAGGTAGGCGCTCATCACCTCGAGGTAGACGAGGTCGGGGACGCCGCCGACGAGCAGGGTGCGCGGGCCGGCCCCGATCCCCTCCAGCAGGGAGGTGGCCAGCGCCCCGGTCAGGGGCAGGACGGTGTCGCGGCTGGCCGCCCCGGCGCCCTCGCCGACCCGGGTGCCCTCCCCCTCCACGTCCTCCACGGTGCGGACCCGGTGGGGACGGGTGGCGTCGACCATGAAGGGCGAGTGGGTGGTGTAGACGACCTGGTGGCCGACGGCGAGCTGCTCGTCCAGGTAGCGGAGCAGGTCGGCCTGGCCGGCGGCGTGCAGCCCGAGGCCGGGCTCGTCCAGCAGCAGGATGAGGTCGTCGGCGTCGCGCAGCTCCGAGAAGGCGGCCACGAACGAGAAGAACCAGACGAACCCGCCCGACCGCTCGCCGAAGTTGGTCGTCACCCGGTGGCGGTCGTTGCGGATGCGGACGTCCAGGAACGGCGGGCCGCCCTGGCCGTTCTGGCCGGCCTCGCGGAAGTCCAGATCCAGCTCGACGGTCAGCTCCGGGTTCTGGCTCCAGTAGCGGAAGACCTCCTCGCTGACCGTGGTGGCGGCGCTCTCCAGGGCGGCCTTGCGGACCTCGTACTCGGACTCGGCGAACTCGTCGGCGTCGACCCCGGCCAGCCGCAGCAGGGCCAGGGCGGTCCGCTCCCCCGGCTGGAGGTCGTCCTCGGCGGCGGCCTGGAGCCGCGGGATCGACACCCGGCCCGGGAGCACGCTGTAGCCGTCGAAGTAGAGCAGGCGGGGCAGCCGGGGGGTGAGCAGGCCGGCCAGGTCGCCGGTGACCGGCTCCTCGCCGGCCAGCAGGCGCCGGTCGCCGGAGTAGTCCCGCTCGACGGTGAGCTCCTTGGCCTCGAGCGCCTCGGGGCCGAGGCGCTCGGCCACCGCCTCCAGGTCGGCGTCGCCCAACTCGAAGGTGGCCGAGACGGCGGTGGTGCCGGCGATCCGGGCCCGGTCCCGCCCGCGCAGGCGGCGAGGGTAATCGCGCAGCTCGTCGAACCCCCGGCCGGGCCCGCCGAACGGGTTGGCCTGGTGCAGGGCCTCCAGGAAGGCGGTCTTGCCACTCTCGTTCTTGCCCACCAGACAGGTCACGTCCGGCTCGAAACGGACGGTCCCCGAATGCTCGATGCTCCGGAATTTCCGAACCACTGCCGTTCTCAGGATCACGTTCCGCTCCGCCTCGACGCCGCCGGCAATGTAGTCGAGATTTCTCCGTAGGTGCCAATCGCCGGTTCGGCATCGGTTCGCCGGCCCCGCCCGGGTACATTTGCGTAGGGAAGCTGCTCAGGACTGCGCGTGATCGCGGCGCGTGCGGCCACGTAGGCTCCGCCGGGCTTGGTGTCGCCCTGGCGAGGGGGGAGTTCGAGGTGGCCCTGCGGTTGGTCAGCCGGGTGCGCGGCACCCTCCCCCAAGGCCGCTCGCTTCCCGACGACGTCTGGTGGGGCCGCCACCGCGCGATCCTGCTGATCCTGTGGCTGCACGTGCCCGCCCTGGCCATCCTGGCGGTGTACTTCGGCAGCGGCCCGGACGTCGCCTCCGGCGTGGCCGTGGTCGCCACCTCGGCGGCGCTGGCCACCGCCACCTGGGGCGGGCGGCGCTGGCGCTCGGCCATGGCCACCGTCGGGCTGTTGTCGGCGTCGTGCGTGCTGGTCGGCATGGGCGAGGGCAGGGTCGAGCTGGCGTTCCACTTCTTCGTCACGATCGCCCTGGTCATGCTGTACCAGGACGGCTTCCCGTTCCTGATCGCGGTCGGCTTCGTGGCCGTCTACGCGGTGGTGTCGGCGGGCCTGGAGACCATGGGGGTGTGGCCGCCGGCCGGGACCTGGTCCAGCCCGTGGCTGCGGGCGGCCGTCGGCGAGCTGCTGATCCTGGCCACGGCCACGGCCAACCTGGCCAACTGGCGCCTGAACGAGGACAGCCGGGCCGAGGCCGAGCGCTCCTTCCGCCAACTCTACGAGGGCCAGCGGGCCGTGGTCCGCGAGCTCCAGCAGTCCCAGCGGCTCAAGGACGAGCTCTACAACGTCGTCTCCCACGAGCTGCGCACCCCCCTCACCGGCATCCTCGGGTTCGGCGAGCTGCTGCTGACCCGCGACGACCGCCTGACCGCGGAGCAGCGCAAGCAGCACCTGGGCCGGATCGTGCGCGAGGCCAACCGGCTCAAGCGGGTGGTCGACAACCTGGTCTACTCCTCCAAGGTCATCCAGCAGGACGGCAGCGCCGCCGCCGACCTGCGGGGGGTCGTGGGGGCGGTCATCGAGGACCTGGACGACGTGCCCGGGCGTGAGCGTCTCGACCTGGAGGTGGATCTGCGGGCGGCCCGCGAGGTGGCCATGCCGGCCGAGGCCCTGCGCCTGGTCATGGTCAACCTGCTCGGCAACGCCCTCAAGTACGCGACCCCGCTGACCACGGTCCGGGTGGCCGTCCGGGCGGCCGGCCCGTCCCTGCTGGCGGTGTCGGTCTCCAACGTCGGCCCGCCCATCACCGCCGCCGACCGCGAGCGCATCTTCGAGCCGTTCGTGCAGCTCGACTCGTCCCTGACCCGCAGCGCCTCCGGGGTCGGCCTCGGCCTGCACATCGTCCGGCGCCTGGTCGAGTCCTACGGGGGGGTCGTGGACGTGGACTCCGTCGACGACCTGGTCACCTTCACGGTCACGGTCCCGACGGTCGAGCCGGCCTCGGCCGAGGACGACGCCGACCCCGAGCCGGCGGCCGTCGGCGAGGCGATTTGACCCACGCCGCGCCGCTGCACGAGGCTGTCCCGGTCATGCTGCTCGAGAGGGAAAGGATCCGGCGTGACCCAGTCAGACGTCACCGCGTCCACCGGCGGGTCGGAGACGGCCACCCCCACACGCTCCAGCCGGGCCGAGCGCAACGCGGCCGCCGCCGCCGACCTCGACCGGTCGAGGGGCGGCTTCGCGGCCAACCCGGCCTCGGTCGTGCAGCTGGCCGAGATCGAGGAGGTCGACCCGTCCACCGTCTTCCAGCGCGACGGCGCCGGCTTCCCGGACTGGCTGTCGGCCAACCTGGACCGGCTGGCCAAGGAGCTGGGGGTCAGCGGCCTGCGCGAGGTCGGCCGCGACGTCGGGGTCGGCTCCTTCACCGCCGACCTGCTCGCCCAGACCGACCGCGGGCGGCGGGTCGCGATCATGAGCCACCTGGAGCCGAGCGAACACCTGCACCTGGGTCAGATGATCACCTTCGCGGCCGGCCTGGACGTCTCGGCCGTGGTCTGGATCGCCACCCGCATCGGCGAGGAGCACCGGGCGGTGCTGGACTGGCTCAACCAGCACGGCGACGACGAGGTGCGCTTCTTCGGCATCGAGCTGCGCCTGCTGCGCATCGGCGGCTCCCAGCCCGGCGCCTCCTTCCACGTCGAGGCCCGCCCCAACGACTGGCAGAAGGTCATCAAGCAGCGCCAGCGGGTCGGCTCGCCGCTCAACACCCGCATGCGGGAGTTCTAGCCCTCCCGGTCAGCTGCGCGGGCCGGGATAGCCTGCCTCGCGTTCGGCCTTCGCCTGGTCCTCGACGCAGAAGCGGGTGGCCGGCATCGCCTCGAGCCGGGCGTCGCCGATGGGGCGGCCGCAGGCCTGGCACTTGCCGTAGTCGCCGTGCTCCAGGCGCTGGAAGGCGGCGTCGATCTCGGTCAGCTCGTACTCCACCTGCTCCCGCAGCGAGACGTTCTTCTCCATCTCGAAGGTCTCGGTGCCGCTGTCGCCGGGGTGCTGGTCGACGCTCGACAGCTCGCCACCGGTGTCGGAGGTCGCCTCCTCCTGCTCGCGCTGGAGGTTGTCGCGGATCCCCTGGAGCCGGGTGCGCTCCTCCTTGAGCCGCCTGGTGGCCTTGGCCTTGTTCATGGGTCCTCCGGTCGCTCCACGTCGTCTGGGTCCCGGAGACGCTACCAGCCTCCGCGGCGTCAGCGGCGGTCGGCGGCCGATCCGGCGGCCAGGGGTTCCGGGGGCTCCAAGGGCTCCGAGGGCTCGGGGAGCTCCACCGGCTCCGCGGGCTCAAGTTGGTCGGCGCCGGCCGCTCTGGCCGCGGCCACCACCCTGGCCAGGGCGGTGGACAGGACCTGGACCTCCTCTGGCTCCAGGTGGCGCACGAAGTGCTCCTGGATGCCGCGCAGGTGGACCGGGGCGGCCCTGCGGAGGGCGCTGCGGCCCTGGTCGGTGAGGACGGCGAACCAGCCGCGGCGGTCGTCCTCGCAGCGCTCCCGGCGGACCAGGCCCGCCTCCACCATGCGGTCGACCAGGCGCGACAGCCCGCTCTTGGAGAGCAGGACCGACGCCGACAGCTCCTGCATGCGCAGCCGGCCTCCCGGCGCCTCGGCCAGGTTGAGGAGCACGTCGTAGCGGCTCAGGGGCAGCCCTCGCTCGGTCACCAGCTCGTGCTCCAGCAGCTCGGTGACCGTGGCGTGCGCCTCCAGCAGCCGCCGCCAGGCGGCCAACTGCGCAGGATCGGGTCGGGCCGGCATCCAGCCCATTGTAGGTGGCCGTCCAGCTGGCCAGCGCCGGCTCGGCCGACCCGGGAGGCAACTTCCACGAAGGTCGTTTGTCTCTCGGAGCCCGGGTTATCCATCCCTCTCCCGCAGACAGCTGGCAGTGCAGGCAGGGCCTCCAGGGGACCCCTGCCCGGCCGATTGTGCAAAGGATCACAAGATGCGCGTGCTCGGTGTGAACGCGGTGTTCCACGACCCGGCCGCCGCCCTGGTGGTCGACGGGCAGGTGGTGGCCGCGGCCGAGGAGGAACGCTTCACCCGGCGCAAGCACGGCAAGCCGCCGGTGCCGTTCGCCACCTGGGAGCTGCCCGAGCGGTCGGCCGCCTGGTGCCTGGCCGAGGCCGGGCTGACCCCCGAGGACCTGGACGCCGTCGCCTACTCCTACGACCCCGCCCTGGCCCCGCCGGCCGGGCCCGACGTGACCGACGACGGCTGGGAGGGGCTGCGCACCCTGTACGCCGAACGGGCCCCGCTGTTCCTGCGCAGCGCCCTGCCCGGCCTCGACCCGGCCTGCGTCCGCTACGTCCCCCACCACCTGGCCCACGCCGCCTCGGCCCACCTGGCCGCCCCCTACCCCAGCTCGAGCGTGCTGGTGCTGGACGGTCGCGGCGAGGTCGCCTCCCACCTGGCCGGCCGCTCGCTCGACGGCAATCTCGACGTCCTGGCTGCCCAGCGGCTCCCCCACTCCCTCGGTCTGCTGTACGAGGAGGTCACCGACCACCTCGGCTTCCGACGCTCCTCGGACGAGTACAAGGTGATGGCCCTGGCCGCCCACGGGAAGCCGGCCTACCTGCGGGAGCTGCGCGAGGCGGTCCGGACCACCGGCGACGGCGGCTTTACCGTCGCCCCCATCGAGCTGCACACCCTGGCCAAGCGGCGCGGCAAGGATGAGGAGTGGACCGGCGAGCACGCCGACCTGGCGGCCAGCGTCCAGCGCCGCCTCGAGGAGGTACTGCTGGAGCTGGCCCGCTGGCTGCACGCCCAGACCGGCGACCGCGACCTGACCATGGCCGGCGGGGTCGCCCTCAACTGCGTGGCCAACTCGGTCCTGGCCGAGCAGGGGCCGTTCGCGCGCATCTGGGTGCAGCCGGCCGCCGGCGATGCCGGCACCGCCCTCGGCGCCGCCATGCACCTCGCCCACGGCCTCGGCGACCGGGTCGCGCCCATGCCCACCGCCGCCCTGGGGCGGGGCTGGACCGACGACGAGCTGGCCGCCTGGCTGGCCAGGGCCAAGATCGCCTACGAGCGCCCGACCGACCTGGCCGAGGCGGTGGCCGAGGTCATCGCCGCCGACGGGGTGGTCGCCTGGTTCCAGGGCCGCAGCGAGTACGGGCCCCGCGCCCTCGGGCACCGCAGCCTGCTCGCCAACGCCACCAGGGCGGCCAACCTGGAGCGGCTCAACGACGTCAAGGGCCGCGAGCAGTTCCGGCCGGTGGCGCCCATGGTCCTGGCCGAGCGGGCCGGCGAGCTCTTCGACGGGCCCATGCCCAGCCCCTACATGCTGTTCACTCACCGGGTGCGGCCGGCCTGGCGCGAGCGCATTCCGGCCGTCGTCCACGTCGACGGCAGCGCCCGCATCCAGACCGTCGACCGTGACGACGAGCCGCTGGTCGCCCGGCTGCTGGAGGGCGTGGAGCGCCGGACCGGGGTTCCGGTGGTGGTCAACACCAGCCTCAACACCGCCGGCCGGCCCATGGTCGACGACCCGCGGGACGCCCTCGAGTGCTTCGGGTCGGCGCCGGTGGACGTCCTCGCCCTGGGGCCGTTCCTGGTCCGGCGGGCCGCCTTCACCCGGCCATGACCTTCGACGTCGTCGTGCCCACGGTGGGGCGGGACAGCCTCCTGCGGCTGCTGGACGCCCTCGGGTCGGGGTCGGGGCCGCCGCCCGGGCGGGTGCTGGTGGTCGACGACCGGCGCGACCGGGGCCGGCCGCTGCCGGTCCCCGACGGGGTCTCGATCGAGGTGGTGCCGGGGCGGGCTACCGGGCCGGCGGCAGCCCGGAATCTGGGGTGGCGGCGGGCGACCGCGGAGTGGGTGGCGTTCCTGGACGACGACGTGGTGCCCTCGGTGGGCTGGTTGGCCGAGCTGGCCCGCGATCTCGACGGGCTGCCTGCGGACGTGGCCGCCAGTCAGGGGCGGGTCGTGGTGCCGATGCCCGAGGGGCGGCGGCCGACGGACTGGGAGCGCAACGTCCGGGGGCTGGAGGGGGCCCGGTGGGCCACCGCGGACATGGCGTACCGGCGGGCGGTGCTGGTCGAGGTCGGCGGGTTCGACGAGCGGTTCCCGCGGGCCTATCGGGAGGACGCGGATCTGGGGCTGCGGGTCGTGGGGGCGGGCTACCGGATCGTGGGTGGGCGGCGGGCGGTGTCGCATCCGGTGCGGCCGGCCGGGCGGCTCGTGAGTGTCCGGCTGCAGGCGGGCAATGCCGACGACGTGCTCATGCGGGCCTTGCACGGGCGGGGGTGGCGGGAGCGGGCCGGGGTCCCGGTCGGGCGGCGGCCACGGCATCTTGCTGTCACGGGGTTCGGGCTGCTCGGGCTTGGGGCGGTGCGGTTCGCTCGGCGTGGGTCGCCAACCTCCGGGAGGAGCACCCGGCGGGCTCGGTGGGTCGCGGCGGGGGCTGCGGTGGGGTGGCTGGCCGGGACCGTCGAGTTGACGGTCGCTCGGATGCTGCCTGGTCCGCGGACGGCTGATGAGGTTGCCAGCATGGTGGTGACCAGTGTGCTGCTGCCGCCGGTGGCGACCTGGCACTGGCTGGCCGGGTGGGTGCGGCTGCCGAAGGTGCTTGCCGACAGCGGGCGTGCGCCCCGTCCCTCCCGGCGGGTGCCGAAGGCGGTGCTGCTCGACCGGGACGGGACGCTGGTGGCCGACGTTCCCTACAACGGGGATCCCGGGCGGGTGGTGGTGATGCCGGGGGCTCGTGAGGCCGTGGAGCGGCTGCGGGCTGCCGGGGTGGCGACGGCGGTCGTGTCCAACCAGAGCGGGGTGGGCAGAGGGCTGCTCCGGGTCGAGCAGGTGGAGGCGGTCAACCGGCGGGTCGAGGAGCTGCTTGGGCCGCTGGGGCCGTGGATGGTGTGCCTGCACGGGCCGGGGAACGGGTGCCGGTGCCGGAAGCCGGGGCCCGGGTTGATCGAGGCGGCGGCGGGGGCGCTGGGGGTCGAGCCGGACGAGTGTGTGGTCATCGGGGACATCGGGGCCGACGTGGAGGCGGCAAGGGCGGCCGGGGCGCGGGCGGTGCTGGTGCCGACGGCGGTGACCCGGACCGAGGAGGTTGCCGCTGCTCCGGAGATTGCTGGCGACCTACTGGCGGCGGTCGACCTGGTGCTCGGGGCGGCGGGTGGCGAGGCGGGCCGATGACCCGGCATGTGCTGGTGGCCAGGCAGGACAGCATGGGCGACGTGCTGCTGGCCGGGCCTGCGGTGCGGGCGGTGGCGGCCATGGCGGGACGGGTGACGCTGCTGTGCGGGCCGCGGGGGCGGGCCGCCGGGAGGCTGCTGCCCGGGGTGGACGAGGTGGTGGTCGCCCATGCCGGGTGGATCGACGCCGAGCCGCGGCGGGTCACCAGGGGGGCGGTGGAGGAGCTGGTGGACCGCCTGGTCGACCTCCAGGCCGACCAGGCGCTGGTGCTCACCTCGTTCCATCAGAGCCCGCTGCCGCTGGCGCTGCTGCTCCGCATGGCCGGGGTGCCGACCATCGCCGCGGTCAGCGTGGACTACCCGGGGTCGCTGCTGGACGTCCGGCATCGGGTGGACGAGGACATCCACGAGGTGGAGCGGGGGCTGTCGCTGGCCGCGACGCTCGGGTACCGGCTGCCCGAGGGGGACGACGGAGGGTTGCGGGTCCGGCTCGATGGCCCGGGTGACGCGCCCGAGCTGGGGGGGCCGTACGTGGTCGTCCATCCGGGGGTGTCGGTGCCGGCCCGGGCGTGGGCGCCGGAGCGGCATGCGGCGCTGGTGGATGGGCTGGTCGGGACCGGCCGGCGGGTGGTGGTGACCGGCGACACCTCCGAGCGGCCGCTGACCTCGATGGTCGCAGGGGGGAGGCGGCCGGGGGTGGTCGACCTCGGGGGGCGGGTGGACCTGGTCGGGCTGGCCGAGGTGCTGGGCGGGGCCGAGGCGGTGGTGGTGGGCAACACCGGGCCGGCGCATCTGGCGGCGGCGGTGGGGACGCCGGTGGTGTCGCTGTTCTCGCCGGTGGTGCCTGCCGTGCGCTGGCGGCCGTGGGGGGTGCGCCACGAGCTGCTCGGGGACCAGGGGGCGGCCTGCGCCGGGTCGCGGGTCCGGGTCTGTCCGGTCGCCGGGCATCCGTGCCTGGACGGGCTGGCGGTGGCCGAGGTGCTGGCCGCGGTCGAACGGCTGGCGCCGCTGCGGCAGGTCGAGGGGGTGGCGGGGTGAGGGTGCTGCTGTGGCACGTGCACGGGTCGTGGACGACGGCGTTCGTGCAGGGGTGCCACGAGTACCTGGTCCCGGTGACCCCGGACCGGGGGGCGGACGGGCTGGGGCGGGCCCGCACCTGGTCGTGGCCGGCGTCGGCGGTGGAGGTCACCAGGGAGGAGGCCGCCGACGCCGAGGTCGACGTGATCGTGCTGCAGCGGCCGCAGGAGCTGGAGGGGCTGGCCGCCGAGTGGCTGGGCGGGCGGCGGCCGGGGCGGGAGGTGCCCGCGGTCTACCTGGAGCACAACGCGCCCCAGGGGCACATCAACGAGCTGCGCCATGTCGCCGCCGACCGCGACGACCTGGTGGTGGTGCACGTCACCCACTTCAACGAGCTGTTCTGGGACTGCGGGAGCACCCCGACCCGGGTGATCGAGCACGGCATCGTCGACCCAGGCGAGCGCTACAGCGGCGAGGTCGCGGCGGCCGCGGTGGTGGTCAACGAGGCCGGGCGCCGGGGGCGGGTGACCGGGACCGACCTGCTCGAGCGGCTGGGGGCGGCGGTGCCGCTCGACCTGTTCGGGATGCGGTCGGGGCGGCTGGCCGGGGCGCCGGGGGTGCGGTCGGTGGCCGACCTGGCCCAGGACCGGCTGCATGCCGAGATGGCCAGGCGGCGGCTGTACCTGCACCCGGTGCGCTGGACGTCGCTTGGGCTGTCGCTGCTGGAGGCCATGCACCTGGGGATGCCGGTGGTCGCGCTGGCCACCACCGAGGTCGTCGAGGCGGTGCCGCCGGAGGCCGGGGTGGTCTCGACCCAGATCGAGGTCCTCGCCGACGCGGCCCGGCGGCTGGTCGCCGACCCCGAGCAGGCCCGGCTCATCGGCAAGGCCGCGCGGGCCGCGGCCACCGCCCGCTACGGGCTCGACCGGTTCCTGGCCGACTGGGACACGCTGCTGGAGGAGGTGCGCGGGAGATGAGCCGGACGGTGCGGGGGACCCCGGGAGGGGTGGCCCGATGAAGGTGGCCATGGTGAGCGAGCACGCCAGCCCGCTGGCCGTGCTCGGCGGGACCGACGCCGGCGGGCAGAACGTGCACGTGGCTGCGCTCTCGGCCGCGCTGGCCAGGCGTGGGGCCGAGGTGGTGGTCCACACCCGGCGCGACGACCCGGCCCTGCCGGCGAGGGTGGACGCGGCGCCCGGGGTGACGGTCGAGCACGTCGACGCCGGCCCGGCCGAGCCGATCCCCAAGGACGACCTGCTGCCCCACATGGACGAGTTCGCCGAGCGGCTGCGGCGGTCCCTCCTCGCCGACCCGCCCGACGTGGTCCACGCCCACTTCTGGATGTCGGGGCGGGCCGCGCTGGCCGCCGCCCGGCCGCTGGGGATCCCGGTGGTGCAGACCTTCCACGCCCTCGGTGTGGTCAAGCGGCGGCACCAGGGCGCCAAGGACACCAGCCCGCCGACCCGGCGGCGGGAGGAGGCGACGCTGGCCAGGGAGGCCGACCGCATCGTCGCCACCTGCTCGGACGAGGTGTTCGAGCTGGTCAGGATCGGCGCCGACCTGCGCCGGGTCGCGGTCGTGCCCTGCGGGGTCGACCTGGGCATGTTCCGCCCCGACGGCCCGGCCGCCCCGCGACCCTCCGGAGCCGCCCGGCTGCTGGTGGTCAGCCGGCTGGTGGAGCGCAAGGGCATCGGGGACGTGATCGCGGCCATGGCCAGGCTCCCCGGGGTCGAGCTGGTGGTGGCCGGGGGGCCGCCGGCCGCCGAGCTCGCCGGGATCCCCGAGGCCGCGCGGCTGGCCGCGCTGGCCGAGCGGGTCGGGGTGGCCGGGCGGGTTCGGCTGCTGGGGCGGGTCGGGCGCTGCGACCTCCCCGCCCTCTACCGGTCGGCCGACCTGGTGGTCAACGTGCCCTGGTACGAGCCGTTCGGGATCGTGCCCCTGGAGGCGATGGCCTGCGGCGTGCCGGTGGTCGTCTCGGCCGTCGGGGGGCTGGTCGATACCGTGGTCGACGACGTCACCGGCATCCACGTCCCACCCCGCCGGCCCGGGCTGCTCGCCGCGGCGGTCGCCGCCCTGCTCGCCGACCCGGAGCGGCGCGCAACCCTCGCCGCCACCGGGGCCCGCCGCGCCCGCCGCCGCTACGGCTGGGACCGGATCGCCGGCAGCACCCTCGAGGTGTACGCGGGGCTGCTCACGGGCGTCGGTGACGATCGGGAGCCGGCTCCTTCGCCCCGGGCTGTGGACAACCGGGAGCAGGTTCCTTCGCCGCCGGCTACGCTCCCCCTCCTGGGGACCTCGCAGCGGGAGGTCGGGTTTGCGCCTGCGCGGAGGCGGCGGTCGGGGAGGTGGCCCCCGTGACCCGAGCGCCGCTGGTCGTGGTGGGCGACGCGCTGCTCGACCGGGACCTGGACGGGCGGGCCGAACGGCTGGCCCCCGACGCGCCCGTGCCGGTGGTCGACGACCCGGCCGAGCGGCGCCGGCCCGGCGGGGCGGCGCTGGCCGCGACCCTGGCCGCGACCCTCGACGGACGGGCGGTGGTCCTGGTCACCGCCCTGGCCGGTGACGAGGCCGGGACCTCCGTGCACGGGCTGCTGGAGGCGGCCGGGGTCGAGGTGGTCGACCTGGGCCTGGCCGGGCCGACGCCGGAGAAGATCCGGGTGCGGGCCCAGGGCCGCTCGCTGCTGCGGCTCGACCGGGCCGCCCGGCCGGGGCGGGTGGGCCCGCTCGACCGGACCGGCCGCCGCGCCCTGGCCGGGGCCGGGGCGGTGCTGGTGGCCGACTATGGGCGGGGCGTGGCCGCCGAGCCGGGGCTCCGGGCCGCCCTGGCCGCCCTGCCCTCCCGCCGGCCGCTGGTCTGGGACCCACACCCCCGCGGTCCGGCGCCGGTCCCGGGGGCGCGCCTGGCCACCCCGAACCGCGCCGAGGCGGCCGGGTTCGTCCCCGAGGTGCCGGGTGACGGCCTGGCCGCGGTGACGGCACGGGCCCGGCGGCTGACCGAACGGTGGACGGCGGCTGGGGTCGCCGTCACCCTCGGCCCCGGCGGGGCACTCCTGGCCGAGGGCGCCGGAGCCCCTCTGGTCGTGCCGGCACCGGCCGCCACCACCGGCGACCCCTGCGGCGCCGGCGACCGCTTCTCGGCCACCGCCGCGGGCCTCCTCGGCGACGGCGCCCTTCCCTCCGAGGCGGTCGCCGGCGCCGTCGCCGCCGCCACCGCCTTCGTCACCGCCGGCGGCGCCGCCGCCGTCCGCCTCTCCCCCACCACCCCGGCCACTTCACCCCCCAGCGGTGGGTCGCCGATGGAGCGGGCCCTGGGGTTGATCGCGGTCGTGCAGGCCATGGGGGGGACGGTGGTGGCCACCGGCGGGTGCTTCGATCTGCTGCACGCCGGGCATGTGGCGACGCTGCGGGCGGCGCGGGCGCTCGGGGACTGTCTGGTAGTGTGTCTGAACTCCGACGACTCGGTACGCCGGCTCAAGGGCCTGGAACGTCCCCTGGTTCCGGAGGCGGACAGGGTCGCGGTGCTGGAGGCGCTCGGCTGCGTGGACGTGGTGGTGCCCTTCGACGAGCGGACCCCGGAGGGGGTCCTGCGGCGGTTGCGGCCGGACGTGTTCGCCAAGGGCGGCGACTACGCCCTGACGGACCTGCCCGAGGCGGCCCTGCTGGGCACCTGGGGCGGCCAGGCCGTCGTTCTTCCCTATCTCGAAGGCCGCTCGACCACGCGGTTGATGAAGGAGGTCGTCCGACGTGACAACCACTGACGGGCCGGCGCAGGACCGCCGGCCGGGAACGGTCCTGGTGACCGGCGGCGCATCCGGCCTGGGGGCGGCCGTCGCCCTGGCCGTCCAGGCGGCCGGCGGCCGGCCGTTCGTGCTCGACCTGGTGGCCCCGCCGTTCGCCGTCGACCACGAGCTGGCCGACCTGGCCGACGGGCGGGCCGCGGCGGCCGCCGTCGACCGCGCGGCCCAGCGGCTCGGCCGCCTCGACGGGGTCGTGACCGCGGCCGGGGTCGACGCCTGCGGGCCGCTGGACAGCGTCCCCGCCGACGCCTGGGAGCGGGTGGTGGCGGTCAACCTCCTGGGCACGGCCGCGGTCGTCCGAGCCGCCCTCCCCCACCTGGAGCGCACCGCCGGCAAGGTCGTGACCGTGGCCTCCACCCTCGGCCTGCGCGCCGTGGCCGACGCCACCGCCTACTGTGCCAGCAAGTTCGGGGTGGTCGGCTTCACCAGGGCCCTGGCCGCCGAGACGGCCGGCCGGGTCGGGGTCACCCTGCTCGTCCCCGGCGGCATGCACACGGCGTTCTTCGACGGCCGACCCGAGCAGTACAAGCCAGCGGCGGACGCCAAGCTGAACCGGCCCGAGGACGTCGCCCAGGCCGTCCTGTTCGCCCTCTGCCAGCCGCCCGGCTGCGAGGCCAGGGAGCTGCTGGTCGCCCCCTCCACGGAGTCGTCGTGGCCGTGAGCCCAGCCGGCCTGGGGTCGGCCCCGGACCCGGCCCGGCCGGCGGTGGTGGTGCTGCGCGCCCTCGGTCTGGGTGACCTGCTCACCGCCGTCCCGGCCCTGCGCGCCCTGGCCGATGCCTTCCCCCGCCACCCGCGCCTGCTGGCCACCCCGGCCGTGCTGGCCCCGCTGGCCCGCGCCTCGGGCGCGGTCGACGAGGTGGTCCCGGCCGAGGGGCTGGGCGAGCCGCTGCACCCGCGCCTGCACGGCGCCGGGCTGGCCGTGAACCTGCACGGCCGCGGGCCCGAGAGCCACGACCTGTTGCTGGCGACCGAGCCGCGGCGGCTGGTCGCGTTCACTCACCCGGCCGTGCCGGCCAGCTCCCAGGGCCCCCGCTGGCGGTCCGACGAGCATGAGGTGGCCCGCTGGTGCCGGCTGCTCGAGGAGAGCGGCATCGCCGCCGACCCGGCCCGGCTCGACCTGGAGCTGCCGCCCGGCCCGGTGCCGCACGGCGCCGCCGGCGCCACCCTGGTCCACCCGGGCGCGACCGGCCCGTCGCGGCGCTGGCCGCCCGAGCGGTTCGCCGAGGTCGCCAGGTCCGAGCTCGCCCAGGGCCGCCGGGTGATCGTCACCGGCGGCCCGACCGAGGTGGACCTGGCCAACGACGTCGCCGCCAGGGCCGGGCTGCCCGAGAGCGCCGTCCACGCCGGCCAGGGCGGCGTCCTGACCATCGCCCGCCTGGTCGACGCCGCCGACCGGGTGGTGTGCGGCGACACGGGGGTGGCCCACCTGGCCACGGCCCTGCGCACCCCGTCGGTGGTCCTGTTCGGGCCCACCTCCCCGGCCCTGTGGGGCCCGCCCCCCGACCGGCCCTGGCACCGCCCCCTGTGGGCCGGCACCAGCGGCGACCCGCACGGCCAGCTCCCCGACCCCGGCCTGCTCGCCATCGACGTCGACCAGGTCATCGAGGCCCTGGCCGACCTCCCGCCGGCACAGGCCCCCCGATCCGCCCGCCGCAGCCCCTCACGCGGTCGGGTCGCGTAGGCGGTCGCCGGACGCTTCGTAACGCTCCCGAGACGCAGGCCGGCCACACTGCCAGCGCCCCGCGACACCGACCGACACGGAGGGCCTTCTTGAGGCGACGGCCATGGCGATGAGCCCCGCCTCCCCGCCGGCGGCGGGGCGCCGGTGGACGGCGACGCTGGCGTGGGCGGTCGCCGGGCTGGCGGTGCTGGCGCTGGTACCCGCGGTTCGTCTCGCGCTGCTGGTGAACACCGGCGGGCTGCCCGAGGCAGAGCCCACCTTGGCCGGCATCATCGCCGCCTACGCCGCCGTCCTGCTGGCCACGGTGAGCTCGGCTGCCGTCGGGGCGGTGCTGGCCAGCCGCCGACCCGGGCACCCGGTGGGCTGGCTGCTGCTCGGAATCGGGCTGGCGGTGGCCCTGAGCGTGCTGGTCGAGTGGTACACCAAGTACGGGCTGCTGGTCCGGCCAGGGTCGCTCCCAGCTGCCGGGTATCTGGTCGGGTTGGCCGTCTTCAGCTTCACCGTCATCTGGCTGGCCTGCGCCGGGTTCGTGCTGCTGCTCACTCCTACCGGGTCCCTGCCGTCGCCGCGCTGGCGCTGGTGGGCCAGGGTGGCCGCGGCCGCGCCGGTGCTGGTGGTGGTGGGGTCGGTCGTGCAACCCGATCCGCTGGCGCCCGACTGGTACGGCAATCCCCTGGCCGTCCCGAGCCTGTACCGCCTGTTGGTCGTGCCCGGTGTCGCCGGCATCGTCATGGTCCTGGCGTCGGTGCTGGTCGGGGCGGGGTCGCTGGTGGTGCGGTTCCGCCGCGCCCGCGGGACCGAGCGCCAGCAGCTGCGCTGGCTGGCCCTGGCGGCAGCGCTGGCGGCAGGGTTGCTGCTGGTCGCACTGGTCGCCGGCTATCTGGGCAGGGACGCGGTGGTGCTGGCGTCACTGGCCCTGTGCGTGGCGCTGCTGCCGCTGGCCACCGGGGCGGCCATCCTGCGCTACCGGCTCTACGACCTGGACCGGATCATCAGCCGCACCCTGGCCTACGGGCTGCTCAGCGTCCTGCTCGGCCTCGGCTACGCCGCCGTGGTCCTGGGCCTGGGCCGGCTGCCGCCCCAGGGCTCCAGCCTGGCCGTGGCCGCCGCCACCCTGACCGTGGCCGCCGCGTTCCAGCCGGTCCGCCGCCGCATCCAGCAGGCCGTCGACCGCCGCTTCAACCGCCGCCGCCACGACGCCGCCCTGACCATCGAGGCGTTCAGCGCCCGCCTGCGCGACCAGCTCGACCTGGACACCCTGACCGGCGAGCTGCTGGCCGTGGTCGACCAGACCATCCAGCCCACCCAGGCGTCGCTCTGGCTGCGGCCCCCGGCCGAGGACCGTCAGACGGCCAGGACGAGGGCGGGGTCGCGGCCGCCGTTGGGCGAGGGAAGGCCGCCGAGG
>Ga0207428_10001405_pt1 | contig 25393 bp, 22 predicted proteins | sample RhiMethybrSRZTD1_FD_187600 | JGI IMG/M metagenome (GOLD analysis project Ga0207428, IMG submission 187600) | Populus rhizosphere microbial communities from Tennessee, USA - Rhizosphere MetaG P. TD hybrid SRZTD1 (SPAdes) (version 3) | ecosystem: Host-associated > Plants > Roots > Rhizosphere >...
ATAGATGCCGATCGCATCGAACAGCATCGCCGGCGCGAAGTGTGAGGCGAACGCGAACGGCAGGCCCAGCGCCGCGGCCACCTCGGCGCCGAACGTGCTGGACCCGAGAATCCAGATGGGCACCCGCAGTCCGGCGCCCGGCACCGCATGCACGGCCTGTCCCGGTCGCGGGTCGGCCAAGAACTCCATCACCTCGAGCACATCGTGGGGGAAATTGTCGGGATCGACGCGCAGTGTGCGCCGCAAGGCGAACGCAGCGGCCTGATCCGTGCCCGGGGCGCGCCCCAGGCCGAGATCGACGCGCCCGGGGAACAGCGCCTCCAGCGTGCCGAACTGCTCGGCCACCTGCAGCGGCGCGTGGTTCGGCAGCATGATGCCGCCGGCGCCGATCCGGATGCGCGAGGTGCCCGCCCCCACGTGGCCGATGAGCACGGAGGTGGCCGCGCTGCCGATCCCGGGCATGTTGTGATGCTCGGCCAGCCAGAATCGCCGGTAGCCCAGCTGCTCCGCATGCTGCGCCAGCTGCAGCGAGTGCCGGAAGGCCTCCGCCGGCGTGCCGCCCTGAAGAATCGGAGCAAGATCGAGAACGGACAGGTTCAATGAGCGCCCCCGAGATTCATCTTGATCGCACCGCCGTGCCCTGCATCAGCTTGGCCGCCCATGGGTGTCGCGCGCTCCCGGTGTTTCGGTGTCGACAGCTTGGACCAGAGTCAGGACGTTCCGATCGCCGCGTCGTTCGTAGGTCACCTCGTCGACGAGATGGCGAACCAAGTGTATACCGAGGCCCCCGATCGCCCGTTGCTCAACGGGCTGGCTCGTATCCGGCGGCGCGACGGCCAGCGAATCGAACGGAACTCCGTCGTCTGACACCGTCAGCCTCAGCCGCCGCCCCGCCATCTCGGCGCTCACCGCTATCTCGTGCTCCGCCCCGTCCGGAAAGCCATGCGCGATGACGTTGGCGAGGACCTCGTCGCACACGATTCGGATCTCCGACATGGTATCCGACGGCAGCTGCGCCCGCGTGGCCAGCCGATCCAGGAAGGCCTCGATCACGTCCAGGTCGGCCGGGCGATTACGAATCATGACCGTCTCGACCGGCAGATTCCCCTCGAGCCCGGCACTGGGAGACGGCGGCCGGAACTGCAGGGCGAGGATCCGAGCTCGAGGGACACTGTGCGCGTCGGAAGACTCCGGTCATCGCTGATCACGATCCGGCCTGCGGGATCGAGGGCGAGATAGCCCGCGAAGCTCGGCAAGCTGCTCAGAGGCGTCAGCAGCTCGCCGCCCTTCCGGCCGGTCCCTGGCGACATCACGACGTCCCGCACCAGAGGAGATCGGGCCCAGGCGCCGACTTCGTGGGTGATCTTGGACAGCCAGTCGTGGACGGACCGTGCGGTGCTCTGGTGCACCGCCTCCAGGGCGTTGCGGATGTTTCCACGGACCCGGTCCTCGGTGCGGACGACGATGACCAGGCTTTCCTGCAGGCGCTCACGCGCCGACTCGCGGCCAACTCGCCGTTGCGCGAGATCGCGTGCGACTTCTCGCCTGCCCCGCAGGACACGAGGGCCAACATCGGAGCGAAACGCCTTGATGACATCTTGACCAGCTTGATGGAAGGGATGGCCGGAACGGGCGCGAAGCACCTCAGCCTTGGCACTCGAGTGACCCCGGGCTGGGTGGATATTCGACTCTCGAGCCGGGAGCGAATCGATCCAGGTGCGTTCGGCCAGTTCCGGCTCAACCTCTACGACAGAACGCTGAGATGGCTTGGCGGCCGCCTCGAATACACCCAGCAGGAAGGCAGCGCCGAGTTCATCATCAGACTCCCCGCCCTCGACTCGACGTAGCCTCGTCGGGCCGTGGGCGGCGCGCCTGCTCGGAACTCTGGAAGTTGACGCTGATCCGGGCACCCAGTGTGCCCGGTGCCTTCGGCACCGAGTGGACCCACTCGTCCTGGCAGCGGCCGCCCATCACCACCAAGTCGCCGGCCGACGGATGGAACGCGATACTGGGACCGCCGGCGCGCGGCTTGAGAAGGAAACGGCGCGTGGCGCCCAACGTGAGGACGGGCACGATACACTCGGGCCGGCGGCAGGAGAATCGGTCGCGATGCCAGCTGGTGCTGTCCTCGCCGCTCCGGTAGAGGTTGAGCCAGAGATTGTCATACCGCACCCCGTAGTGCGCCGACAGGGCATCGCCGGCAGCAGCCAGCGCCGGGTGGGGCGCGTCGGCGAGCTGGTGGTACTCCGCCGTCAGCCGCGGCTCGAGGAACCGCTGACGGAAGAGCCATCGATGGTGCTCCTGCCAGGGCACCGCCTCAGCGAGACACTGGAATAGCTCGTTAGCGCCGGCGAGCCAGCCGGGAAACACCTCGACCCACGACCCGGCGTCGAGCGCGGTCCGCCGACCGGTCCGGAACTCGGCGTCGACGGTCATCTCGCCGCGGCCGGAGAACAGATCCGGTTGCCACAGGACGTCCATGACTACCCATTGAAACACCGGCCAGACCGCGCCGTTGAATGCCCCCCAGCTGCTTCAGGCTGCCGGCCTTTCATCTCCTCCGCGAGCTCTTCGTCTTGCCCTTCCCGCCGCCCTTGCTCGCCGATTTGCTGCTGGTCTTGCTCCGCGTGCTGGAGGATTTGGCGGTCGACTGGGACGGCGTCGAGGCCTTCCGGACGTCGAGCACGACGTCGTGCCACCAGTGCTCCTGGGGCGCGTCCTCCAGGCCCGCGAGCCGCTCGCGGGTCTCCACGAATTCGGGATCTTGGTGCCAGGCCTCCCAGTTCGCCTGGGTCTTCCACGTGCCGACGATCACGCGTCTGTCCGGCTTATCGGGCGGCTGGAGGAGCTGTCCTCCGACCCAGCCCGCCGCCTTCGTCGCGGCGGACAAGCGCGTCCGCATCGCAGCGTCCCATTCACGTCCAGCCCCGTCTCGCAGGGTCACATGGGTCACGATGGTCATCATGGGTGACTCTCCTTCTCAGCCGCGCGCGCCGATGGCGCTTGGCCTCCTTCAGCCTCACACGACTTCATCACCGAGTCGAGCCGTCTACTGACCAACATCCTGCGTCAGCCCCGCTGACAGCGAGCGTCGCGTCACGATGCTCGGATCGAGCGGACCACACGGTTCTCGGCGAAATCCCGAACCAAATCTAGTGGCCCGGGACCTGCATCGCACTTTCACGTCGTGAAGACGCTCCGCGCCTCCGCCCTTCTCGCCTCGCTGGCCCGCATCGCCTCGGCGTTCTCGATCCCCCAGCCCGGCGCGCCCTTGCCCGGCGGCAGCCCGGCCCTCACGGGCGCCCCCGGATCGGATCGGGCGGCGGCTCACCTGCGCGCCCCGGCGCGACCGCTGCGGCGTTCGCTCAACGCCGCCGTCGCCGAGGGCGCCACCGCCGAGGTCTTCGCCGCCTGCGGGAGCGGGGCCGCGATCATCGGGTGGGCGCTCTATCTCGGAGCCAGCGCGGCCGTGGTCGGCTTCCTGGGCGCGCTGCCGCTGGGCGCCCAGATCGTGAGCCTGCCTGCCGCCTGGCTCACCAGCGCACGCAGCAGCCGGACCGTCACACTCTGGGCCGTCGGCCTGTCGCGGCTCAGCTTGCTGCCCCTGGTCGCGCTCCCGGCGCTCGACGTCGAGGCGGCCACGAAGCTCCATCTGTTCCTGGCCATCGTGGCGGTCAGCACGCTCTTCAGCGTCGTCGCCAACAGCGCGTGGGTGGCCTGGATGGGCGACCTGGTGCCGACCCGCATCCGCGGCCGCTTCGTCGGGCGCCGCACGATCTTCATCAGCATCGCGGGCACGCTGACCTCCCTCGGGGCCGCCGTCCTGCTCGACCGGCTCGCGATGATCGGCTTGACCGGCGCCGCCCTGTGCGTCCTCACCCTGGTCGCCGGCCTGGCCGGCATCGCCAGCGTGGTGCTGCTGCTGCGCCAGCACGAGCCCCCCGCGCTCGCGGAGCCCTGCCCGTCTTTCCGCGGAGCGCTCCGGCTCGCGCTCGGCGACCGGCGGGCCCAGCCCTTTCTAGGCTATCTCGTCGCCTGGAACGCGGCGGTGGCCATCTCGGCCAGCTTCTTCGCCTTCCACATGCTGACGAACCTCCACACCGGCTTTGTGGTGGTGGCGGTCTACGGCGTCGGCGTGGCCACGCTGCGCATCGCCTCGGCCGGGCTCTGGGGCCACGCCGTGGATCGGGTCGGCGCGGGGCCGGTCCTCGTCCTCTGCTCCTTCGGCATCGCGGCGTCGCCGCTCACCTGGTTCTTCGTCACGCCGGACCGGCTGTGGCTGATCGCCTTCGATGCGGCGTTCGCCGGCTTCCTGTGGGCAGGCCACGGCATCGCGGCGTTCGACCTGACGATCGGCCTCGCCCCGCGCGCGTCACGACGCTTTTACCTGGGTGCCTTCGCGACCGCCGGCGGCCTCGGCTTCGGCGCGGCCTCGATGCTGGCCGGCCAGCTCGCCGCCCTCTTGCCCGCCCACTTCGAGCTGGGTGGGGAGGCGTGGACCAACCTCCACGTGCTGTTCCTGATCTCCGCGGTGGGGCGACTGGCCTCCGCCGGCCTGTCGCTGCGGCTGCACGATCCGGGCGCCCAGGGCAACGTGCGCGAGCTGCTCCGCGCTATGTCCGAGCGCACCGGCCTCACCGCCCTCACGGGCACGCTGATCACGTCGCGGAAGGGCGAGGGTCGGCTACCGGCCCGCTGACCAGGACGCAGAGGGCCGCCGCCCGCCTCAGCTCTTGCCGTTCTGTTAATTCGTCCAGCAACGGACTGGTTCTTACACCCCCTTGTGCCTATAATCTGGTCCGCGGGCACGGCTGGAGCGCACCGACGCGACACCCGGAGCGTAGATCCTTCGCGTCTCCCGCCTCTACATCGCCAACCGCGCGGTCGCCTAACCAAGCTCGTCGGGTAAACGGTCTTGGCCCCACCCTCGAACCGGAGGCACAACCATGCAGCGCATCCTGATCGTGGGCGCCGGCTTTGCCGGCATGTATGCGGCCTTGTGCGCCGCGCGCCTGCGCGACGAGCACGGCGTCTCGTCCGACACCCTCGAGATCGCCGTCGTCGCGCCGGAGCCGCGTCTGGTGATCCGTCCCCGTCTCTACGAGCGCGCGCCCGAGACCATGGTGGCCCCGCTCGGGAAACTGTTCGAGGCCCTCGACATCCGCTACGAACAAGGCCGCGTCGAGATCATCGACTCCGCCGGCAAGTCGACCGTGATCGTAGGGCCCGACGGGGCGAGACGCTCGCTGAGCTACGACCGCCTGGTACTGGCAGCCGGCAGCCAGGGGTTCAAGCCCGACATCCCGGGTCTTGACAAGCACAGCTTCACCGTCGATCAGATCGAAGAGGCGATCGCCCTCGACCACCACCTCGCCGCTCTGGCGAAGCAGCCAACCTCGGCGGCCCGCGACACGGTGGTCGTCGTCGGTGGCGGCTTCACCGGCATCGAGATCGCCACCGAAATGCCGTCGCGTCTGCGCGCCATCCTCGGGCCGAAGGCGAACGTCCGCGTTGTCATCGTCGACCGCAACGAAGTCATCGCGCCGGCGATGGGCCCCGATCCGCGTCCGCTGATCGAGAAGGCGTTGCGCGAGGCTGGCGTGGAGACCAAGCTCGGCGTGGGCGTCTCGTCGCTGAACGAGCGCAGCATCACGCTGAGCGACGGGCAGTCTATCGAGAGCGCGACCGTGGTCTGGGCGGGCGGCTTCCGGGCGAGTCCACTCACCGCGCAGATCCCGGCTGAGCGCGATCGTTCCGGCCGGCTGATCGTCGATCGCAACCTGCGCGTGGCCGCGGTGCCGGCGGTGTTCGCCGGGGGCGACACCGCGTACGCGGCGTCGGACGACCTGGGTCACCACGCGCTCATGTCTTGTCAGCATGCCAACCGGCTCGGCGCCTCCGCCGGGTTCAACGCGGCGGCGGACCTGCTCGGGGTGCCGCTGGAGCCGTATCAGCAGAAAAACTACGTCACGTGCCTCGATCTTGGTCCCTCCGACGCCGTGTTCACCAGAGGCTGGGACGCCGTGGTCGAGATGACCGGCGACAAGGCGAAGGCGACGAAGCGCGAGATCAACACGCAGTGGATCTATCCGCCGCCCCCCAACCGCGCAGCCGCCCACAAAGCCGCCCAGTGGGCGCGCCTGGTCGACTACTAGGGGTCGGCTTCCGGCTCGATGACGAGGGTGCAGAGCGCCGCCGCCACCGCCAGCGAGAGGCCACCGATGACGACGACGGCGAGCCGGTTGTCCCCGCCCAGCTGCACCACCAGGCGGCTCTCGTTGGTGAGCAGCCGCTCCAGGATCGTGCCGAATCCGAGCGCGGCCAGCATCTCCGGGATGACGATGAAGAAGTTGAAGATGCCCATGTAGACGCCGGTCTTCCCCGCGGGCAGGGCGCCAGCCACGATCGCGTACGGCATGGCGAGCGTGCTGGCCCAGGCCACGCCGACGCCGACCATGGACAGGAGCAGCAGGTATTTGTTGTTGATGACGGCCACGGAGAAGAGACCGAGGGCGCCCATCAGCAAGCACAGGCCGTGGGTGAGGCGGCGCCCGAGCCGAACGGCCAGGGCAGGCAGCGCGAACGAGAAGGCGAAGCAAGCGGCCGAGTAGGCGGCGAAGCAGTTGCCCGCCCAGGCGATGCCTTCCTCGTAGGCCGGCGTGCCGGGCGAGCCGCCGAAGATATTGCGGGCCACCGCCACGCCGAAGTAGAGCCACATGCAGAAGAAGCCCAGCCACGTGAAGATCTGCACCCAGGCCAGGCGCCGCATGGTCAGCGGCATGGCGAGGAGATCGCGGAAGACTTCGGCGACGCCGGCGCCGAAGCCGGCGGTCTCGGTCTTCATCCGCCGGAACGCCTCCAGGTCCTCCGGCGGATGCTCGCGGGTCGTGATGACGGTCCAGAGCACGGCGGCCAGGAAGACGACCGCGCCTACATAGAAGGCCAGCCGCACCGCGAACGGAATGGTCGTGCCGGCCGTCGGGCCCTCGCCGCCGGGCGGGAAGAGGTGGTAGAGCAGCCAGGGCAGCATCGAGGCGATGATCGCCCCCAGCCCGATGAAAAGGGCTTGCATGGCGTAGCCGCGCGTCCGCTGCTCGGGCGGCAGCAGGTCGGCGACGAAGGCGCGGAAGGGCTCCATGCTGATGTTGATCGAGGCGTCCATCACCCACAGCAGGCCGGCGGCCATCCAGAGCGTGCCCGAGCTGGGCATGGCGAGTAGCGCGCAGGAGGCGAGCAGCGCACCCGTGAGGAAGTAGGGCCGGCGCCGGCCCAGGCGATTCCAGGTGCGGTCGCTCATGTGGCCGATGATGGGCTGCACCACGAGCCCGGTCAGCGGGGCGGCGAGCCAGAGGATCGGGATCTGGTGCGCGTCGGCCCCGAGGTACTCGTAGATCGCGCTCATGTTGGCCATCTGGAGCGCCCAGCCGAACTGGATGCCCAGGAAGCCGAAGGTCATGTTCCAGACCTGCCAGAAGCGCACGCGACCCTCCTCGGGACTACTTGATGAGCAAGACCTGCCCCGCGTGGGGGCCGAGGGCGAGCGGCAGCCGCTGGTCCGCGCTCAGCTTGCCGAGCTCCTTCTCGGCGAGGAGGTCGGTGACCGCCCCGTCCGGCGGCGCGGTCTTGATGGTCACGGTCTCCCGGACGGGCGCGCGGGCGAAGTTGACGGCGGTGACCTGAATGCCGGCGCCGGCGGGCAGGCGGTGGACCAGGACGACCAGGCCGCGGGCCTGCACGGCCGGCAGCTCGATCTGCTCGCTCTCATTGATGCGGTAGCGCGCGCGCACGCGGAGCATTGTGCGGAGCTCGGAGGCGAAGGAGTCCGCTCGCGCGAGCTGCTCGGGGAGCGGGCCGTAGAGGGCCTGGGCTCGCGGCAGGTCGCGGCTCGACTTCGTCACGGCGGCGTGCTTGCCCAGCAGGTCGTAGGCGCCGCGGTTGATCCAGCGCGTGTCGCCGTCGGCGACCAGGGCCTTCACGGACTCGGCCGGCACGGTCAGGGCGCCCACCAGATCCCAGCCGGAGAGGGCGAAGACGCCGGGCTGCATGGCGTTATACAACGCGAGGAGCAGATGCGCCCGCTGGATGTCGTGCCGTTGCGTCTCCGTGAGGTGGCTGATGTCGCGGATGCCGAGCGCGACGGCGGCCACGGTCGCGGTGGTGCAGGCGACGCCGTTGGCCGCTTTCAGGTTGTAGGGCGCCGGCGGGCCCTGGAGGCCGTGCAGCTCGGCCCGGATGATCTCGCGCAGCGCGCTGCCCTTCACTGGCTTTCCGCGGAAGGTGAAGGTCGTGTCCTTGTGCCGGGTCCAGAAGTGCACGAGCTCGAGCGTGAGCTCGTCGTGGTTTTGGAGGGCGTGGATGAGGGCCGCCGGGTCGATCTGGTAGGCGCGCTGCAGGCCGAGCATGAGACGCAGGAACTCGGCGTCGCCGGTGAGGAGCGCGTGCTGGTACGCGGGGCGCGTGACGAAGTCGTAGGAGAGATCCGCGCCGCCTTGGGACATCGCCTTGAGGTCCTCGAGCGTGAGATTGAGCTCCTGGAAGGTGAAGCCTCCGAGCTTGCGCACCAGGCCGGCGATCAGCTGATTGGCGGTGACCGACAGCGGATGCCCCTCGGACCAGGCGCGGCCGTTGCTCGGGCCGACCTCGATGCCGAGGAAGCCGTTCGCGTCCAGCCGCAGCATGCGCTCGCCCAGGGTGGCGAGCGAGTGGATGGCATCCCCGGCCACCAGCCGTGGCGCCGCGAAGGTCGGGTCGAGCCAGTTGAAGGTCGGCTGCCCTTCCTTGAAGTAATGCAAGTATACCCAGCGGCGGCGCGTGCCGTCGGCGCCGACGACGACGTCGGTGGCCGACCAGTCCGTCTCTTTCACGCCCGGCTCGTAGAAGATCGTGCGCGGGAGCTGCCCAACGATGTAGCCGCGCGCCTTGAGGGCGTCCACCGCTGCGGGCGGGAGGTTGATCGAGTCCCGGCCGCCCGGCACCGCGGGGAGCAGGCTCCAGTCGGCCGGCCGGATCTCCACCATGTGGTAGAGGCCGGGGTAGTCGCCGTAGGCCCGCTCGGCGAGGCGGAAGTCGGCGCCCTTGCCGCTGTGGCCGGGAATGATGTCGCCGATGAGCACGGCGCGGTTGTCGCGCGCGTGCCGGACCATGGCCTGGTACTGCGCCTCGGTACCGAAGGCCGGGTCGATCTCGCTAGCGATGCGGTCGAAGTTGCCGTCCACGGTGGGCGTGTACTCGCGCCCGCGGATGCCACCGGCGCGCTTCATGGGGCCGGTGTGCATGCCGCCGATGCCGATGTCGCGGAAGACGCGCCAGAGCTCCGGGTCGCCCAGGCTCTCCAGCACCGATTCGCCCGGCCCCGTGATCTGAGACGGCGGGTAGGCCGTGAACCACACCGAGGCCAGCGCCGAGGCGGCGCGCGGCTGCGGCATGGCGTAGGGATGCTGCCAGAGCTCTCCCTGGCCCGAGTAGCGGCGCGCCGCCAGCTCGGCCTGGTGGAGCATCGAGCGCTCCACCAGCCAGCCGATGTCGGCCTCGCCGGCGTCGACGCCCGGCGCCCGCGTGTCTATCGCCGGCGGCGCGGAAGCGGGCGAGGCGCTGACCGGCAGGGCGGGCCTGGTCGCGGGCGTCGGCTGACATGCCGCCCCGAACGCGCCCAGAAGCGCGGCGAGGGTGAGGAGGATGCCGCGCAGGGGGGTCGTGACCGCGGGTGCCATCCTCGAGCACGAGAACAGACGCAGCCCGAACGGTCAAGGGGCGGCGCCGCCCGGCACTTGACAGGTCGCCCGGCAGGACCGATTCTCCCCTCGCCACTTCGGCGTGGACCGCGATCCAACCCACATCAGCGCGGAGGATCCACGATGAGCGCACTCTCGCGTCGCGACGTCTTGAAACTGGTGGGCGCGGGGACCGGCCTCGGCTTCCCGGCCGTGCTCCGCGCGCAGGCCCGAGAGGTCCCGATGCTGGGCCTCTGGTCCTTCACCGGCGCCTTCTCCGACGTCGGGCCCGTCCTCGACCGGGGGATGAAGATGGCCCTGGACGAGCGCGGAATGAAGATCCAGGGGAAGGCCATCAAGTACATCACCCGGGACGACGAGACCAAGGCGGGAAGCGCAACCCGGCGAGCCGAGGAGGCCGTCGACGCGGAGGGGGTGAAGTACATCATCGGCCCCTGGTCCTCCGGCGTCGCGCTGGCCGTCTCCGAGGTGGCGAAGCGGAAGAAGGTCTTCCACTACTTCAGCGGCGGCACCGAGGACATCTCGGGCGCGCGCTGCCACCGCTACTCCTTCCAGTGGGCGGCGAGCCCGTACACCGCGGCCAAGACCGTGGTGGACACCTTCATGCAGGCCAATCCCAAGGCCAAGCGCTGGCATCTCCTCGTGGCCGACTACGCCTTCGGCTGGTCGGTGGAGAAGTACATCAAGGAGGTGGGCAAGACGCACGGGATCGAGTTCGTGGGCGCCGACCGCCACCCGCTCGGCGAGCGCGAGTTCTCGAATTACGTGACCAAGGCGGCGGGCAACAAGCCCGACGTCGTCGCCATGATCAACTTCGGGCTCGACGCGGTCACCGGCGCGCGCGAGATCTTCAACTTCGGCCTCACCCCGAAGATCCCCCTCATCATGACGTGGTCCGCCGGGGTGGAGGAGCTCGTCCAGCTCGCCCCGGAGATCCGCGAGAATATCTGGGTGGGCTCGAACTTCTACTACACCGCCGACACGCCGGTGGCGCGCGAGTTCGTGAAGAGCTACCAGGCCAAGTTCGGCGGCCCTCCCGGGTATGCGCCAGCCGCCTCGTACGGAATGACCCGGATGATGCTCCACGCCATGGACAAGGCCAAGTCCACCGAGGTCCCGGACGTCATCAAGGCCTGCGAAGGGCTCGAGGTGGAGGACCTAGTCGGCAAGATGCGCGTGGACCCGAAGACCCATCAGACGCTGCGTCCCTACTTCTTCATGCGCTGCAAGAAGAAGGACGCGATGAAGAATCCGATGGACTTCGCCGACATCATCGCCACCGGCTCGACGCCCCTCCCGGCGGAGTACGCCGCCTGCAAGGACATCGGGTCCCTCTGAGCCCAGCGCCCGACGCGTGAAGTTTCCGCTTCTGGTGAGTCAGCTGCTGAACGGACTCGCCACCGGGATGCTCTATGCCCTCATGGGCATTGGGCTGTCCATCATCACGGGCGTGCTCAATATCCCCAACTTCGCCCACGGGGCCCTCTTCGCCCTGGGCGCCTATCTGCTCTACACGGTGATCCAGCTCGTCGGCAACTTCTGGCTCGCCCTGCTGCTGGCGCCGCTCGGCGTGGGGCTCCTGGGGATCCTGATCGAGCTCGGCGGCATCCGACCGCTCTACAAGGCCGGACACGACTACCAGCTGCTCCTCACCTTCGGCCTGTCGCTGATCGTGACCGAGGGCATCATCATCGTCTGGAGCCCCGTCGGCATGAGCCAGCTCCCGCCCCCCATCTTGCGGGGGGGCGTGGATCTCGGCATCACCTTCTACCCCAAGTACCGCCTGTTCGTGGCGGTGGCGGCGGCGCTGCTCGTGCTCGGCGCCTGGCTCTTTCTCGAGAAGACGCGCTATGGGGCCATCATGCGCGCGGGCATCGAGGACAAGGAGATGGTGTCCCTCCTCGGCATCGACATCCATCGTCTCTTCACCACCGCCTTCGCGCTGGGGTGCGTGCTCGCCGGCGTGGCCGGCGCCCTGACCGCTCCCATCCGAGGGCTCAATCCCCTGATGGGGGTGGACATGCTCGGCATCGCCTTCGTCGTCGTCGCGCTGGCGGGGCAAGGCAACCTGCTCGGCGCCATCGTGGCGGGGGTGGTCGTGGGGCTGGCGCAGAGCTTGGTCGCGCTCTACTGGCCGGAGGCCTCGGTGGCGGTGATCTTCGCCGTCATGGCCGCCGTCCTTCTCGTCCGCCCGCAGGGACTGTTCGGCATCCGATGAGCGGTTTCAAGACGACTCGCACCTGGCTGGCGGTCTTCGCCGCGGTGGTCCTCCTCCCCGTCTTCGTCCGGCACGCCATCGCCACCGAGATCTGGATCTTCGCGATCTTCGGACTGGGCCTCAACCTACTCCTGGGATACACGGGACTCCTGTCGTTCGGGCAGGCCACCTTCTTCGGCTCCGCCGGGTACGTCGCGGGCTACCTCCTCAAGCACTACGAGGTCGGCGTGCCGCCGGTCCTCGCCGTCGGCATCGCGGTGGGCGCGCTGACCGCGGCGGTGGTCGGCTACCTCTGCGTGCAGCGGGCGGGCCTCTACTTCATCATGCTGACCTTCGCGCTGAATCAGATGTTCTACTTCACGGCCTATCAATGGACCTCGGTCACGGGAGGCGAGGATGGCATGCCCGGCGTCCCGCGCCCGAACGTTGTCGGGCTCGACATCCACCGGCCGCTCGCGTACTACGCGCTCGTCGCCGTCTTGTTCCTCGTCGCGCTCTGGGTGATGAAGCGCATCGTGGAGTCGCCGCTGGGGAAGATCCTTCAGGCCATTCGCGACAACGAGCTGCGCGCGGAGGCGCTCGGCTACGAAGTCGCCCGGATGAAGCTCGCCGCCTTCGTGATTGGCGGGGCCTTCTCAGGGCTGGCCGGCGTGCTCTACGCCATGCTCTTCGGCATCGTCCCTCTCGAGGCCATCGGCTTCGTCTTTTCCGGCAACGTGGTCTTCGCGACCCTGATCGGCGGCTCCGGCTCGCTGTACGGGCCGGTGATCGGCTCGTTCGTGTTCATCTGGCTGTCGGAGTCGGTGAGCGCGATGTGGGCCCGCTGGCCGCTCCTCCTGGGCGTGGCCTTCGTGATCGTGGTGCTGTTCTTCCGGGGCGGCGTGGTGGAGGCATGGGCGCGCTTCTGGGCGTGGCGCGCGCGGCGCGCGTCCGACGGAGTGGCGGTGGATGTCCCTCGTTAGGACCGAGCGGCTCACCAAGGCGTTTGGTGCCCTGACCGCCGTCGATGGCGTCAGCATCGAGGTACAGGAGGGGTCGCTCCATTCGGTCATCGGGCCCAACGGGGCGGGGAAGACCACGTTCTTCAATCTCCTGACCGGTCAGCTCGCGCCCACGTCCGGACGGATCTTCTTCGACGGGCGCGACATCGCGGGCACCCCGGCGCATCGCGTCGCCCGCCTCGGCATCGCCCGGTCCTTCCAGCGCACGAGCATCTTTCCCACCCTCACCATCGCGGACAATGTGTGGCTGGCTGCCTTCGCCCGCCAGGCCTCCTGGCGTGGCCTGGCGTGGCGCCGGGCCGACCACTACCCCGCGCTCGGCGAGCGCGCCCGCACGGTGCTGGACGAGGTGGGGCTGGCCGGGAAGGCGGACCAGCCGGCGCGCGAGCTCTCCCACGGCGAGCAACGGCAGCTCGAGCTGGCCATCGCGCTGGCCGCGGCGCCGCGGCTCCTCTTGCTGGACGAGCCGGCGGCGGGCTTGTCCCCGGACGAGACCCAGAAGATGGTCGCGCTGGTGCGCACGCTCAAAGGGCGCTACACCATCGTCCTCATCGAGCACAAGATCGACATCGTCATGACCATGTCCGACCGGATTTCCGTCATGCATTTCGGCAGCGTGATCGCGGAGGGCAGCCCGACCGAGATCCAGCGGAACGCCGAGGTCCGGCGGGCCTACCTGGGCGGCGTCGCCGCGCCATGATCCTCGAGATCACTGGAATCGACACCTACCACGGGCTTGGCCACATCCTCCGTGGCCTCTCCCTTGTCGTCGCGGAGGGCGAGGTGGTGGCGCTGTTGGGACGCAACGGGGCCGGCAAGACCACCACGCTCCGCTCCATCAGCGGTCTCACCCCGCCGCGCCGGGGCACCATCACGTACAAGGGCGCGAGCATCACCGGCTTCCCGGCGCACCGGATCTCGCGGCTGGGCATCGCGCTCGTGCCGGAGACCCGTGGCATCTTTTCCTATCTCACCGCGCGTGAAAACCTGGAGATCGCCCGTCGTCCCGGCACGCGGTGGCCGATGGAGACGATGCTGGAGCGGTTCCCCAAGCTCCGCGAGGTCCTGGATCGCAAGGGCCGCTTCCTCTCGGGCGGGGAGCAGCAGATGCTGGCCATCGCCCGCGCCCTCCTGACTGGGCCCGAGCTGCTCCTCCTGGATGAGCCCTCGCAAGGTCTGGCGCCCCTCGTGGTCGAGACGGTCATGGGGACGATTCGCGAGCTCAAGCGCGAGCGCGTCAGCATGTTGCTGGTCGAGCAGAATGCCGAGATGGCGCTGCGGCTGGCCGACCGCGTCTACGTCATCGACCACGGGACCATCGTCTTCGAGGGCACGCCGGACGCCCTCCGCGCCGACCACGGGGTCACGGCCACCTATCTCGGCGTCGGGGGCTGATCACCCGGCCAGGTCACCCGCCGTCGACGCAGCGGAACTTCGCGAAGACGTACGGGTAGTGGGCCTGGAACCAGTTGCGAAAGCTGGGGCGGACGAGATCCCGGGCGGTCGCCCAGGAGGCGCCCTTGAGCACGTAGTGCTTGCCATCGAAGAAGTCGGCCGAGTAGCCAGGATAGGCCGGGATGTAGGGCTCGAAGCCGGGCAGGCCGGTGAACGGCGTCTCCGTCCACTCCCAGCCGTCGCCGATCAGGTCGTGCACGCCCCATGCGCTCGCTCCCTCGGGATGCGAGCCTACCGGCGTGGGCGCCCAACGCTGGAAGTCGAAATTGCCGTGCTGCGCGCCCGGCATCGCTGCCCCCCAGGGAAAGGGGCGCGCCGCGGACACCATGTCGCCGAAGGCCGCCCGGTGGAACTCCGCCTCGGTCGGCAAGCGCCCGCCCTGCCAGCGCGCATAGGCGCGGGCCTCGGCAAGGCTCACGTAGACGGGCCAGTCGCGCACGGCATCGAGAGGGATCAGATCGAAGAGGGTGCGGTAGACCCAGCGGTCGCCCTGTCGCTCCCACACCGTCGGATGGCTCCGATGCTCGTGCCGGATCCACTCCCAGTCTTCATCGTTCCAGAGATCACGCCGATCGTATCCCCCGCTCTCCACGAAGCCGAGGAACTGCCCATTGGTCACCGCGGTCGCGTCCATGGCGAAGCCGGGCACGAACACCTCGTGCGCCGAGAACTCGTTGTCCCAGCCGAACGCCAGATCGTCGAAGGCGGCGCCGAGCGTCGCGATTCCCGGCGGGATCTCCACCTTCGAACCCGGGCGACCGGGGCCCAGAACATAGGGGGGGAGCCACGCGGGCCGCACCTTTCTCTCGAAGGGAAGCCGCTGGAGCATGTACAGGAGCGTCTCCTGGTGCATCTCCTCGTGCTCGATGACCATGGAAAAGACTCGGTCCTCCTTCGCCATCAGGTGCGTGCTCCGTCGCTCGGAGACCGCGTCCACCGATTCCAGCACCGCCGCCCTGACCCGATCGCGGTAGGCCAGCACTTCGCCGACCGCGGGCCAGCTCGCCGGGACGTCTGGATGGTCGTGACAGCGCGTCGGGTCGTCCACGTCGGGATCGATGCCGCGGGAGAACAGGTCGTCGAACGCGGCATTGAATGCGGGCCGCTCGAGGAGGCTTGCGCAGACGTGATTCCACGCGAAGGCGGGCAAGTGGCCGAGGTAGAAGAGGAAAGGGTGGCGGAGCACTATGGGTTGCGTGAGCCAGGCGTCGGGCGCGAGTATCGAGAGTATCCGATCCGTCCGTGCCCACGCGTTCGTGAGCCGCTCTTGCACCGCTTCGGCCATGCGCGTCCTCTCTAGTGTGAGTATAGTGAATCGTGCGAGTGGCCGCCACGCAACCCTCAGGCATCGCAGAAACCTGTCGCCCGCGCAGCGCTGCATTTGCAGGAGGTCGTTGCCATGGACTACCGGATCGACGTGTACACGGACGGGCAGACGCATCGACGGACGCTCGAGGACGACGTGCGCCGCGGGCTCCTGGGAAACCCGCGGTCGCTGCCTCCCAAGTACTTCTACGATCGCACCGGGTCGCTGCTCTTCGAGCGCATCACCACGCTGCCCGAATACTATCTCACCCGGACGGAGGCGGCGCTCCTCACCACGGTTGCGCCCGCCCTCGTCGGGGATGTCGCTCACGGTGACATCGTGGAGATCGGCCCGGGCTCGGGAGGCAAGATCCGGACGGTGCTCGACGCCCTGAACGGGCACCGCCGACACGTCCGTTACGTGCCGCTCGACGTGGACCGACTCACCCTCGGACGCATCGCGACTCAGCTCATCGACGAGTACCCAGGCCTCAGCATCCATGCCATCGCCGGGGACTTCGAGCGCGACCTGATCCACGTCCCGACGGCGGAGGGGCGGCGCCTGGTGTTGTTTCTCGGGAGCACGATCGGCAATCTCGATGCGCCGCAGCGACGGCGGTTCCTCGAGGGCGTCCGCGGGCTGCTCTCAGACCCCGCGGACCGCTTCCTCCTCGGCGTCGATCTCGTGAAGGACGTGAAAGTTCTGGAGGCGGCATATGACGACGCCGCCGGCGTGACGCGCGAGTTCAATCGGAACATCCTCCGGGTCGTCAATCGTGGCGTGAGGGGCGACTTCCGCCCGGAAGCGTTTCGCCACCTGGCCTTCTACAACGAGGCGGCCTCCCGCATCGAGATGCATCTGGTCGCCGACTCGGCGCAGGACGTCCGGCTCGAGCGTCTGGGGCTGTCGCTGCACTTCGCGGCCGGGGACGACATCTGGACGGAGAGCTCCTGCAAGTTCACCCGGGCCGGCGTCGAGACGATGCTCGACGAGGCGGGCCTTCACCTGGCCGAATGGCACGTCGACCCGGCGAGCTACTTCGCGCTCGCGCTCGCCCGGCCACGCGGTTGAGAGGACATACCGTGCATCCAGACCTCGTCGTCGGTCGCCGTTTCCCGGACCTCGAGCTTCCCGATCACCAGGACAAGCCCGTCCGTCTCTCCAAGCTGGTCGGTGAGTTCCCGCTCATCCTGAGCTTCTACCGCGGTTACTGGTGACCGAAGTGCCAGTGCCAGGTCCGGCACCTCACCGAACTGCAGGACGAGCTCGCGGTCAACTACTGCAAGGTCGCGGTGGTCTCGACGGACCCGCCGGAGGTGACCGCCGCGTTCCGCGCGGGGCTCGGCGCGACGTTCACGTTCCTCTGCGACCATGAGCGTCGGGCGATCTCGCACCTCGACATCGTCGAGCAGACCGCGCCCGGATTCCGGCACGGCACGGTCGCCCTGCCCTACACCTTCTCGCTGCTGCCCGACCTCGCCATCCACCGGATCTACAACGGCTGGTGGTTCGTGGGCCGTCCGACGCTCGAGGAGCTCCGCCAGGACCTTCGCGCGATGATGGAGCGCTGCCGATCCGACTATGCGTATCACCCGCCCGCTCCCGATGGCGCCCGCTGAGCACTCGCGCGCGCCGGATGCCGGCGGCGCCGCGTATGCGCAGCCCACGCCGCGCCTCCTGTACGTCCACGACGACCTGAGCGACGAGGTGAGCCGGCGCTTCGGCGCGGTGTCCGCGGGCGCCGCGCTCGTGCGGAAGCTCTTCGACGTCCTCGCGCAGGATCGGGACCGGGTCCGTGTGCTCACGCTGGCGGAGCAGCTCGACCGCGTCCTCGCTCGAGGCCAGCACGCGCCGTTCGACCAGGCCGTGGCCATCGGCCGTGCCGGGGAGGCGGTGGCGCAGGCCCTGCATGCCCGTGCGGGATGGTTCCCGCGCGTCCACCGAGTCGGGCTCACGCGCGAGGAAGATGGCCGCGGCGCCTATCACCTGGTCAGCACCGAGCGGGCCAGCCTCGCGAGCCAGCTCGAAGGCATCGGGGACTGCCGGTCGCTCGCCGTCGTGGATGACACGGTGTTCTCGGGGCTCACCATGAAGAGCGTGCTCGAGGCGCTGCCCACCGCGCTCCTCTCCCGCACCCACGCCTTCTGCCTTCGCGGCGTCGCGGCCTCGATCGCGGAGGTCGCGACGCTTTGCCCGATCACCGCGGGGGTCGCGGCGCCGGGGCGGCTGCTGGACGAGGTGAGCTTCATCAACGCCAGCGGGCTCGTGCTCCGGATCAGCATTCGCCGACGGGGCCAGCCGCCCCTCGCCTTCTTCGACCGCCCGGAGTGGATCCGCGCATGGTTCCCCGGCGTCCACGGCGAGGTCATCGCGCTGTGCCGCCGCCTCAACGCGCTGCTGGAAGGCTCGGGATAGTCCGTCAGCGGCGGAGGCCGCGCGGGATCGTCAGACGATCGAGCACCTCGAAGAGCGCGTGGAAGCCGAGCGCCATGGCGGCAGCCGCGGCCGCCCCGCTCAGGATCGTCGCGGTGTCGTCGAGGGCGAGGCCGCGCACGATCAGGCTGCCGTAGCCGCCGCCGCCGATGAACGCGGCGAGGGTGGCCGTCCCCACGGTCATCACGGCGGCCGTCTTGATCCCCGCCATGATGCTGATCGAGGCCAGCGGCAGGTCGATGCGGAGCAGTTGCCGGAGCCGTCCCAGGCCGAGGACGGAGGCGATCTCGAGCAGCTGCCGATCGACCGCGATCATCCCCGCGTACGTGCCGCGAGCGATGGGAAGGAGCGCGTAGAGGGACAGGGCGACCAGCGCCGGTCCCTTGCCGATCCCGAACACCGGGATCATGAACATGAGAAGCGCGAGCGCGGGGATGGTCTGGAGCATGCCGATGACGGCCAGCTCGAGCTGGCCGGCGCGCCGATATCGCGCCGCGACGATTCCCATCGGCAGGCCCACGGCGATGGCGGCGGCGAGCGAGACCAGGACGAGGAGCAGGTGGTCCTTCGTGAGGGCGTAGAGCTCGGCGACCACTGCCCGTCGACCATGCCCCTCGGGAGAGACGGAGCCGAGGAACGCCGCCGCCACCTCGGGGATGCGCTTGCCGTCGAGGTCCGCCATGGCGTTGAGCCCGGCCATGCGCCGGTCGTCGATCCGCCCTTCCAACCCCTCGCGCAGGCGCGCCCACGTGCGCGGGAACCGCTGGACGATCTCACGGCGCACCAGGAGCACCGCGGAGTAGTCCGGGAAGAACCGCCGGTCGTCCTCGAGGAGGCGGAGCCGCAGGCGCTCGAGCTGGCCGTCCGTCGAGAAGACGTCCATCATGTCCACGTCGCCGTTGGTCAACGCCCGATACTGGAGCGCATGCTCCATCACCTCCACGCGAGCCAGCGACAGGCCGTAGTGCCGCTTGAGCCCGGGCCAGCCGTCCTCGCGCTCGATGAATCCCGAGCTGAAGGCCGCGCTGAGACCGGGGTGCCGGGCGAGATCCCCGATGGTCCGGAGGCCGAGGCGCTGGGCCAACTCGTCTCGGACGGCCAGGGCGTACGTGTTGTTGAAGCCCAGCGGCGCGCTGATCGTGAGCCCCTGCGCCTCGATCCGCGGTCGGATCGCGTCGGCCGTGACGAGGGCGGGGTCCTTCAGCATGACGCGGCTCAGAGTGCCGGTGTATTCCGGATAGATGTCGATGGCGCCGGACTCGAGCGCGCGAAACGTGACGCCGGTGCCCCCGAGACCCACGCGCCGCTCGGCGCGCGCTTCCCCCACCTTCTCGACGAGCTGCGCTACCACCTCGGCGAGGATGTAGCTCTCGGTGAACGACTTCGAGCCGATGCGGACGACGCCGTCGGACGCCGCGCTCGCGGACGATGCCTGGACCAGCAGCGCGCAGAGGGCGGCACCCACGATGCGCGGTCGCACGGCGCTAGCGCCCGACCGATGGGCTCGGTGCGAGCGTCTGGGCGTTGATGAACTGCGCCACGAACGGCGTCGCCGGCCGCTCCGCGAGGTCTGCAAAGGTCCCGTGCTGCACGATGCGCCCGGCGGTCATGAGCGTGATGGTGTGACCGAGCAGCGCCGCCTCGCGAATGTCGTGCGTCACGAGGACCACCGTCTTTCCCAGGGTGGCGAAGAGCCGCCCCAGCTGGCCCTGCAGCTCGGCGCGCACGAGGGGGTCGAGCGCCCCCAGCGGCTCGTCGAGGAGCAGGATCGGCGGATCGAGCATCAGCGCCCGCATCAACCCGACCCGCTGGCGCTCCCCGCCACTGAGCTCTCGCGGATAGCGAGCGAGCAGCGCCCGATCGAGCCCCGCCATGACGGCGAGCTCGGCCACGCGTGCGTCGATTCTCGCCCGCGGCCAGCGCTGCCCCTCGGCTCCCAGCGCAACATTCTCTGACGCGGTCAGGTGAGGATAGAGTCCCCCGTCCTGCACCACGTAGCCCATCCGCTTGACCAGCCCGGCCCGCGTGGAGCCGTCGACGCCCGTCCCGTCGACCACCACCGTGCCCTCGTCCGGCGTCGCGAGCCCGAGAATCAGCCGGAGCACCGTCGACTTGCCGGAGCCGCTCGAGCCGAGCAGAACGTGGGTGGTGCCGGCGGTCACCTCGATCGACACGTGGTCGAGCGCGACGGCGTGGCCGAAGCGCTTCGTCACGCCGTGAAGGGCGATCACGCTGGCATTCTACCGCTCGCCAGCCTCTTGGTTCATGTGGCCGTCATCAGTGTTGCGGACGATGGCCATTCAGCCTGTGGGTTCAAACGGAAACGCTGCCGTACAAGTACGTCAGCGTGGAGGGGCCGATCGTCGCGGTCGAAGCGGCAGATCTCGGGACACGCCGAACGGCCAGCCGGCTAACCACCCCGCCACAGCCAACGGCTGACCGCTGGACGACAATCAGTGGGCGCTTCCGGTGTCCTGGAAGCGCCCCCTGCGGCTACTTGTCCTTGATCGCCGCCTTCACCTTGGCCGCCATCTCGGGCGGGATCGTGGCGATGTTGTGTGCCTGCTTGGCGTGCGCCGCGCCCTTGGCCATGACCTCGGCCTCGTCCTTGCCTTCCAGCACTGCCTTGCAGCCGGGCATGAGGTCACCGCAATTGAGCACCTTGGCCATGATGAAATCCTCCCTTGGGCGAATCGCCCAACGTAAAGTCTGAGCGTGCCACCCAGGGCTGTCAATCCCCACTCCTCAGCCGTGATGCTGGCCTGGCTCGGCCTGGTCCTGCTCCTCGTGGCATCGGTCCCTGCCGCCGCGAGCGACGAGCCCCGCCCCGTGATCGAGGGAAGCTGGATCGCCACGTTCGGTCAGCGGCAGTTTCGAGGGGAGTGGTCCGCGCAGGCGCTGGCCAACAATACGAACGCGGCCGTCGGCTCGTGGACGGTGTTCGATGACGGGGAGCAGATCGTCATGCGGGGGACGTGGTCCGCGGAGAAAGCCGCGAACAGATGGGAAGGCAGCTGGTCGGCGCGAGTGGAGAACGGCCCGGTGCTGTCCGGCACCTGGGGCGCCGATCCGAAGAGCATGGCGGGCAAGACCTTCGAGGACCTGCTGCGGCAGACCGGCGAGAAGCAGATCGCCGGCTGGTGGCGCGGCCGGGCGGGTCAGCAGGGGAACTGGTGGTTGCGCGCCTTGGGCTGGACGATCCCGCCGGCGAAGTGACCGCCGCCGGCCATGGACGCGACGAGCAGGAGGCGTTCCCCGACCCAGGCTAGGATCTATCCCCCACGGCGCGCCGGCACCTCGAAGGTAAAGCACGAGCCCGCGCCCACCTGGCTCTTGACCCAGATCCTGCCGCCATGGAGCTCGATGAACTTTCTCGACAGGGCCAGGCCGAGGCCGGTGCCTCCGACCCTCTTGTCGGCCGACCCCACCTGGCGGAACTCCTCGAACACCGCCTCCTGGTCCTCCGGCGCGATGCCGACGCCGGTGTCGGTAACCGACACGGAGACCGATCCATCCATCGGCACGGCGCGGACGTCGATCCGGCCGCCCTCCGGCGTGAACTTGATCGCGTTCGAGAGGAGATTCAAGAGGACCTGGCGAAGCTTCCGCTCGTCGGCCTCGATGAGCCCGAGCCGCTCGTCGACGGTCTTCCCCAGCGCTATGCCCCGGCGCGACGCCCGCTCGCGCACGAGCACGAGGGCATTGTCGATGGTCGTGGGCAGGTCGAAGCTCGACAGCTCGAGCTCCATCTTCCCCGCCTCGATCTTCGAGAGGTCGAGGATGTCGTTGATGAGGGACAGGAGGTGCTGCCCGGAGGCGTGAATGTCCTTCAGGTATTCGTCCTGCTTCTCGTTCAGCTCCCCGAACATCCGCTCGCTCAGAATCTCCGAGAAGCCAATGATCGCGTTGAGCGGCGTGCGCAGCTCGTGCGACATGTTGGCGAGGAACTCGGACTTGTGCCGGCTCGCCGCCTCGAGCTCGCGGCTCTTGATCTCGATCTCGCGGAACAGCCGGGCGTTCTGAATCGCCAGGGCCGACTGGGTGGCGAATGTCCGCAGGAGCTCGATAATGTCGGCGGTGAACTCGCCGGGCAGGTTACGAGACACGACCAGACAGCCGATCAGCTCGCCCTCGCGGACCATCGGCACCGCCAGGACCGCGCGGATCCCGGATGTGATGAGGTTTTCGCGCAGCCGACTCTCGTAAGCGCCCGGCACCGTGATGTCGGGCACCTGCGCCGGTTCGAGGGTCAGCGCGGTCCGCCCGACGGCCCCTTCGCCCTTTCGAATCCGCGTGCTCCTGCGCGCCTCTGCCAGGGCTCCGCCCGCCTGGGTCGCCACCCGGTGGACGAACTCCTCGGCGCCTTCGTCGTACTCGAAGACCACCCCACCATCGAGCCCCGACAGCTCCACCGCTCGCGAGACAATGGTGGTCAGCACGGTCTCCAGATCCAGCGTGGAGCTGACCGCGCGTCCGACTTCGCTTAGCGCGGTGAGCTGCTCCACCGAGCGGCCGAGCTCCCCCGTCCGCGCCTGGAGCTCGCTCAACAGGCGCGCGTTCTCGATGGCGATCACCGCCTGATCCGCGAAGGTCTGGAGGAGCGCGATCTCGTCTTCGGTGAACCCACCGGACGCGCGGCGAGCCACCGAGATCGTCCCGAATGCCGCCTCGTGATGAAGCAGCGGCACCGCGACCTGGCTTTGATAGCCACGGGCTCGGGCGACGGAACGTGCGAGCTCTCTAGTGTCGTTCTGGGCCTCCCCAATATTGACGGGCGTGCGAGCACGAATTGCCTGCGCGTGTATTCCATCGACTTGCAGCGATAGAGGAAACGCCGCTCTCAGCGTGGCATCGCCCCGAGTGTCGGTGCTCTTGAATGCTGCGAGATCCAGATGGTCGCCCGTGATTCGGGTCAGCGTACCCGATTGTGCGTCCATCAGGCGCACCGCACTCGACAAGATCTCATCGAACACCGGCCGGACGTCCGTCTGCGACCGGCTGATGGCGCGCAGGATATCGCTGGTCGCCGTCTGCTTGTCGAGCGCGTCGGTCAGATGCTTGTTGCTGGCGTCGAGCTCCGTGAAGAGGCGGACATTCTCGATGGCAATGACCGCCTGGTCGGCGAAGGTCTGAAGCAACGCGATCTGCTTGTCGGTGAACGGCCTGACCTCGTGTCGACGCATCACGATCGCCCCGACGGCGGCGCCGTCGCGGACTAGCGGCGCCGCGAGGATCGTCCGGAACTCTGGAATGGCCTCGGGGTATTCCGCCAGGACGTCGTCGAGGTTCCCGACGTGAATTGTCCGGCGCTCGAGGATCGCGCGCCCCACGATGTAGCGCGGGGACAGCCGACGTCCGCCCACGAATTCGGGCGTCGGCGGAATCGTCCCGGCATACGCGACCGGATGCACGGCATCACCCTCGACACGCATCACGACCGCATCCTCGGCCGCGCACACACGGGTGGCGCTCTCCGCGACCGCGTTGAGCACGGGTTGCAGGTCGGTCGGCGAGCTCGCAATGACGCGCAGAATCTCGGCGGTGGCGGTCTGCCGATCGAGCGCCTCCTTGGTCTCGTTGAACAGGCGGACGTTCTCGATGGCGATGACCGCCTGGTCGGCGAATATCCTCAAAAGCGCGATTTCGCTCTCGGAGAATCCCCCGATCACGTTGCGTCCGAGGTTGATAGTACCGATGACGCGCCCATCGCGAAGCATCGGCACCGCGGTGTTCGAGCGGAGGCCTCCGGCTCGGACATCGGCGGCAAATACATACTCGGAATCAGCCTCGACATCCGGAATTTCGGCGACGTCACCAGTGAGAATCGCCCGCCCGGCCGCCGAGCTTCGATCGGGCGCCCGTGGAAAGCGTCGCCGCATCCGCGCCTCGGCCTCCGCGGTGATGTTCAGAAACGCGCCGGCATGGATCAGGTGCCCATCAAAGGTCAACACCGCGGCGGTTTGCGCGCTGCAGAGCCGGAGCGCGTTCTTCATGATCGCGGCGAACACTGGCTGCACGTCGGTGGGGGACCCTGCGATCACGCGCAGGATCTCGCTTGTCGCCGTCTGCCGCTCCAGCGCCTCCTTGGTCTCATTGAAGAGCCGCACGTTCTCGAGCGCGATGACCGCCTCGTCGGCGAAGGTCTGGAGGAGCGCGATCTGCCTCTCGGTGAAGGGGCGCACCTCGCTTCGGCGGACGAGGATGGCGCCAATGGCGACGCCCGCACGGAGGAGCGGCACGCTCAGCGTCGTTCGCCATCCGATCCGGCGGGCGAGAGCTCGGCCGACCGGAAACTCGTCGGACTGGCTCAGATCCTCGACGTGGACGACTCGTGCGTGGCGGGCCGCACCTCCGGCGACGGAGCCCTGCATCGGCTGGCGGGCGCCGATCGTCGCGGGGATCGGACCATGGTGGGCACGAACGACGAGCTCCTCACCGTCGACGGTCCACAGGATGGCATCGACGGCGCCGCAGACGACGCCCGCTCGACGCACGATCGTGTCGAACACGGGCTGGTAGTCGGTGGGGGAGCTCGAGATGACGCGGAGGATCTCGCTGGCGGCGGTCAGTTGCTCCTGCGCCTCCGCCAGCTCGCGGTCCCGCGTCTGGAGCTGCTCCGCTGCCTCCGCGAGGCGCTGCTCGAGATCACGGATGCGAGCGGCGGCGGGCTTCTGCGCCTTGCCGGGCGGCGCGGGGCTGGCCTTACGCTTTGCTCGGTTGAACTCCCGACCCATTAGACTGACAGGCTAGGCGAACGCCCCGGCGGGGGCAAGGACCCTCCTCTTATCCGGCGATCAGGGAGCCGGCGCCGGCACCCAGACCCACTCCCACGCTTGGGTCACACCGTCGCCGTGGAGCACGTACTTGCCGTGCGGATAGACCACCTCACGCTGGATCGGCTGCTGCTCGGGATAGGCGGACCCGGATGGGGCGACGATCTGGGCGCTATATCCCGCGTACGGATACGGGTACGGATAGCCGGCGTAGGGGTAGGGATAGGCGTAGGGATAGCCGTAGGCGTAGGGATACCCATAGCCCCAGTACGGCCAGCCGCCCCCGATGAAGGCGCCGCCGCGCCACCACCCGCCGTGCCAGTGGCCGGGTCCGCCGTGCCATCCGCCGCCACCGTGCCACCCGCTGTTGCCCTGCCACCCGCCGCCGTGCCACCCGCGGCCCCCACCACCGCCGTTCCACCCGCCGCCGCTGCCACCGCGGCTCCACCCGCCGCCGCCTCCGCCACTCCACCCGC
>Ga0207428_10001406_pt1 | contig 25385 bp, 20 predicted proteins | sample RhiMethybrSRZTD1_FD_187600 | JGI IMG/M metagenome (GOLD analysis project Ga0207428, IMG submission 187600) | Populus rhizosphere microbial communities from Tennessee, USA - Rhizosphere MetaG P. TD hybrid SRZTD1 (SPAdes) (version 3) | ecosystem: Host-associated > Plants > Roots > Rhizosphere >...
GACGCGCTTACGCTGACAACAATCGCGAGGATGTTGCTAACGGAAATGGTCAAACACAGCTATCGCGGCCAGCAGGAGCCGTTAAGCCAAGAAAAACCCCGCCAGGTGGCGCCGGCGGGGTGAGCATCAAGGAGCCAATTGACGTGTTGCTACGCCGCGCTGGTCGGCTTCCGCACATCCCGCGCCCTCAAGTTTTCGACTAAGTGGGCGGCGGACTAGCGGTAGCCCCCGACTAGCATGGTCAGCGCCCTTACACGATCACCCGCCCTGCATTCCGGCCACGCGACGTGCGCTGCGGCATCTGCATGAAGCCGCTGAACAGGTCCGTCAATTGTTGATCGCTGAGCCCACTGTTTCCAGTATCGACCTGGATCGGGGAATTGGGCGCGGTATCGATCGGCGACGGCACAGGCGTCGTCGGCGTAAACGGATCGCTCGGCGCCGGCTCGCCCGTCGTCGGGTTGACACCGGTGTAGGTGTGCTTCGAAGGAAGCGTGTTCGAGGCTCCGCTGGCGATAGCGCCTAGGCTGGGTGACAGGCCATAGAAAGTGTCATTGTCATCGCCCACGCCTTGGACCGTGACGCTCCCGCCCGTGTGGGTCGTGTTGCCTGGAGTGGTCTGTCCCGTGACAGGATCGGTCGTGGTATCGCCGCCGAAAACATCATTGCCTAATCCGACAGAAAGCGGCCGGCCCAGTTGCTCCGAAGCAAAATCCGCAATCGTGCCACCGAACGGCACGCCGAATACGCCGCCGGCGATAGCTCCGAGAATCGTTAAAGGATCTATGCGCCAGTTACTGCCCTGACCCGTCGGATTGCCCGGCGTGCCGTAATCGCGATCATCATACGGATTCTGTTCACCGAACCCGACCGCATCCGCGATCATCAGGTCACCGTCGCTCTCCTCGACGACATCGCCTAGATGGATGCCAATACGGAACTCGATTCGGCGATCGGCCGGCACCCCTGCGTTGCGGTCGATCATTGCGTTCTGCACCTCGATGGCGCAGCGGACGGCGTCGACCACACTGCGGAACTCAACAAGCACGCCATCACCGGTACGCTTGACCACGCGTCCCTTATAGACCGAAATCGTGGGATCGATGAGGTCGCTGCGCAGTGCTCGTAGTCGTGCCAGAGTGCGTTCTTCGTCAGCGCCTGCGAGACGGCTGAACCCTACCACATCGGCGGCCAGGATCGCTGCCAGCTTTCGCGACTCGGTCATCGCATCCGCCTCCCCGCGGACGGATCATCACCCAGCCTGCCTGAGAGGGCAAGTGATGCTGCGCCTTAGACCGTAGTGCGGACATCGGGGAGCCCCCGAAACCAGGCATGGCGAGGATTGCTGAGGTTCAGGTTCTGGCACTTCTGCGACCTACCGACGCCAGCCGCAGCAGTCCGGTGCTGAAGGCCTAGCGGACGCGATGCGCAATCAACGGCTCTGGCATCATGATGATGTCAGGGTATTGCTCACGATTCTCTGGGCCTCGCCCACAACGGTCTCCAAATGGGCTCGGTCCCTGAAGCTCTCAGCGTAAAGCTTGTAGATGTTCTCGGTGCCTGATGGCCGGGCCGCGAACCAGCCGCTGCGGGCCACGACTTTCAGGCCGCCGATGGGCGCGTCGTTGCCTGGAGCTCGGGTCAGCTTGGCGATGATCGGTTCACCGGCGAGCATCGAATCTGTCACCGCGTCGGGCGACAGCTTGCCCAGCTTCGCTTTCATGGCTGGCGTGGCGGCCGCATCGATTCGCATGTAGTAAGGCGTGCCAAACTCCATCATCAGCTGCCGATAGTGAACGGCAGGATCTTCGCCCGTACAGGCTGCGATCTCCGCGGCCAGCAGGTCCATGATCAGGCCATCCTTGTCTGTGGTCCAAACGGTCCCGTCATAACGGACGAAGCTTGCTCCCGCACTCTCCTCCCCGGCGAAACAGCAAGAGCCGTCGAGCAGCCCCGGCACGAACCATTTGAAGCCCACCGGCACCTCCAGAAGGCGGCGGCCAAGCTGTTCCACGACGCGGTCGATCATGGAGCTGCTGACCAGCGTCTTGCCAACCACGGTGTGGCTAGGCCAGCCCGGACGGTGGCCGAGCAAATAGCGAATGGCCACGGCCAGGTAGTGATTGGGATTCATCAAACCCGACGGCGTGACGATACCGTGCCGATCCGCGTCGGGGTCGTTGGCGAACGCGAGGTTGTATTCATCCTTGAGACCAAGCAGGCGCGCCATGGCATAGGGGCTGGATGGATCCATGCGAATCTTCCCGTCGTGGTCGACCGTCATGAACGAGAAGGTGGGATCGATGGTCGCGTTGGCCACGACGACATCCAGCTTATAGATGGCGTTGATCGGCTCCCAGTATGGTAAGGCTGCGCCACCGAGCGGATCTACGGCCAACCTCAAGCCCGCTCGGCGTATGCCTTCCATATCAACGACACTTTTCAGGTCGTTCACATAAGGCAGCACGAGGTCCTCCTGATGCGTGGTCGTTGCCCTGATGGCCGTTGCGAATGGCACGCGCTTGATTTCAGTGCCGCCGCTCAGCAGGTGGTTGGCTCGCTTCTGGACCCAGCCCGTTGCGCCAACATCGGCCGGGCCGCCGGTGGGCGAGTTGTATTTGATGCCACCATCCTCCGGCGGATTGTGCGATGGCGTGACAACGATGCCGTCCGCCAGCCGCTGCCCACGATCGCGATTATGGACCAGTATGGCCCACGAGATGACGGGGGTTGGCGTTACGCCATCATCGCGCTGGATGATGGTCTCCACATCATTGGCGGCGAGGATCTCGAGCGCCGTGCGCTGAGCCGGTCCGGATAGCGCATGGGTGTCCTTGCCAAGATAGAGGGGCCCTTGGAAGCCCTGCCCGCGGCGGTAGTCGCAGATGGCCTGGGTGATGGCTGCGATGTGGGCATCCGTAAACGTGCTGGCAAGCGAGGAACCACGGTGTCCGCTGGTGCCAAAGCTTACGAGTTGATCCGGGTCACTCACGTCCGGTCTTCTCTGATAGTACTCTTGCTCAAGCCGACTCACGTCTACCAGCATCTCCTTCGTGGCCGGCTTTCCTGCCAGGGAAGACGTCTTCACAGATGGCGTCATTTTCTATCGGTTATGTTTTTCTATGGTACCGGACACGGCTTCGCATCCCAGATCTCGGCCGCATACTCGGCGATAGTGCGGTCACTGGAGAACTTCCCAGAGCTGGCGACGTTCAGGATGACCTTGCGCGACCAGCCCTCTGGGTCGGCGTAGAGCTCGAGAAGCCGGCGATCCGCTTCGAGATAGGCGGTGAGATCCGCCAGATGCATGTAGTGATCGCCGTTGGTCAGCAGGGTCTCGCGCAAGGGCTCGAAGATGCCCGACTCGCCGCTGCTGAAGTGGCCGGAGCAGATCAGGTCGAGCGCGGCTCGGGTCTCCGGCTCGTTGTCATAGTGCCATTGCGGGCTGTACCAACTGCGGCTGCCCGCCACCTGTTCGGCCGACAGCCCGAACAGGAAGAAGTTTTCCTCACCGGCGGCTTCGGCCATCTCGATCGTGGCGCCATCACGGGTTCCGATGGTCAGAGCACCGTTCATCATGAACTTCATGTTGCTCGTTCCGCTCGCTTCGTAGCCGGCCGTCGAAATCTGATTTGATACGTCGGTTGCGGGAATCAGGCGCTCTGCCAGCGATACGCAATAGTCTGGGAGGAATACGACTTTGAGTCGGCTGCGGACCGCCGGGTCACCGTCGATGGTGGCGGCGAGGTTGTTGAGGAATTTGATGATGATTTTGGCCAGATGATAGGCAGGTGCCGCCTTACCAGCGAAGAAGAATGTGCGTGGCGCCATCTCCAGAGCGGGGTCCTGCCGCAGCCGGTTGTAGAGCACCACCACGCGCAGCGCATTCAACAGTTGTCGCTTGTACTCGTGAATCCGTTTGATTTGGCTGTCGAAGATCGAGTTTGGGTCGACAGTTATACCAGCTGTCGATCTGAGCCATTCCGCAAACTGTAACTTGGCCTCACGCTTGGCTTTGCGGACGGCGTGGCAAAAACCCTTGTCGTTGGCCAGCGGCTTGAGCTTTGCCAGCTGGGCGAGGTCGGTGGTCCAGCCACTGCCAATCGCTTCGGTGATACTGGCGGCGAGGGCAGGGTTGGCCAGCAGGAGCCAGCGCCGTGGGGTGACTCCGTTGGTCTTGTTGCTGAAGCGCTCGGGGAACATCTCGGCCAGATCCTTGACCGTCACCGTGCGCAGTAGATTGGAATGAATGGCCGCGACTCCGTTGGTGCTATGGGACCCGACGATCGCCAGGTTGGCCATGCGGACCTTGCGTTCAGCGCCCTCCTCGACAAGGCTCACCCGCTCTACGCGCCCATCATCGCCCGGGAAGCGTCTCCGCACCTCGTCAAGGAGGCGACGATTGACCTCGAGGATGATTTCCAGATGCCGCGGAAGCAGCACCTCGAACCACCGCAATGGCCACTTCTCCAGCGCTTCGGGCAAGAGCGTGTGGTTCGTGTAAGCCAGCGTCCGTCGAGTGAGGCCCCAGGCGTCATCCCAGCCAAGATGCGCCTCGTCGAGCAGGATCCGCATCAGTTCTGGAACGGCCATGCTTGGGTGGGTATCGTTCAATTGAATGGCAACCTTGGCAGGGAGCGCGCTCCAGTCAGAGTTGTTCCGTCGAAAGCGGCGCGTGAGATCGGCGAGAGAGCAGGCAACGAGGAAATACTCCTGCACGAAGCGCAGGCCCTGCCCCATGCTTGTGGAGTCATCGGGATAGAGGACACGCGTCAAGGTCTCGGCAGCAAGCCGCTCCGCCAGTGCGCCAACGAACTCACCGGCGCTGAACGCTTCGAAATCGAGGACGTCCGGGGCGACGGCGGTCCAGAGCCGGAGCGTGTTGACGATCTTTCCGCCATAACCGACAACCGGACGATCGAACGGCACCCCGAACAGACTCGACGGGCCACCGACCACGCACAAAGTTCCACCGCACACTTTGAACGAGCAACCGAGCTTGACTTCGACTGCTTCTTCCAACCGGGCGACTTCCCATGGGTCGGACCGGCGAAGCCAGTTGTCCGGCTGCTCTTCCTGCCACCCATTGCGAATGGCCTGCTTGAAGATGCCGTACTCGTAGCGGAGCCCATAGCCCATGGCCGGGAGCTGCATCGTGGCCATCGAATCGAGAAAGCATGCGGCCAGGCGGCCGAGCCCGCCGTTTCCCAAGCCAGCGTCGGGTTCCTGCTCGATCACGGCGAGCCAATCGAGAGCCTTCTTCTCGACGATGTCTTTCGCGGCAGGATCGAGAAGCAGGTTCGTGATGTTGTTCGCCAGGGAGCGACCGATGAGGAACTCCATGGAGAGATAGTAGACGCGCTTGGGATTCTGACGCTCGTAGGTCTGTTCGGTGCGCAACCAACGCTGCGAGAGGACATCGCGGACGGAGTGGGCGATGGCCTCGTAGAGCTGCCGCGGTCCGACGGTAGCGGGGTCGGTGATGCTGTCGAACAAGAGATGCCGCTCGTAGAGCGCGTCGGCGGTCCCCGTGAACTGGACCGGGCCACAGCCGTACTGCTCCAAGAGTTGCGTCATTTGCGGCGTTCTGGGTGTCCTCGCGTCGGCCGCTGCTGTCACTGCCATGGCACAATCCTCACATTGTGACCGGTATCGTCCTTCGTCCAATTCACCGATTCTCAGTTCCCAAGGCTCCGGTGAGATCCGGCAGTGGTCCATTCCAGATCCTCACGGCGGCTATCTCGCGGTAATAGCCGAGCACACTCAGGGTGCCGGTGTTCAGCAGGAAGTGTTGTCCAGCAGTCGCCGGCAACCCGATCCAGCGCGCTGCGAGCACGCGCAGCACATGGCCGTGTGCGAACAGCGCGACGTCGCCTTCGGCCGCGCGCACGCGCGCGATTACCCGATCTACCCGCGCACCGACTTGTTCCGGCGCCTCGCCGCCCGGGCATCCGTCGCGGAAGATCAGCCAGCCCGGCGCTGCTTCGTGAATCTGCTTGGTCGTTAGCCCCTCGTATTCGCCGTAGTTCCATTCCATCAGGTCTGGGTCTATGACGGCCTTGCCGCCAAGGCCCGCGAGGTTGCAGGTCTCACGTGCTCGCTGCATAGGGCTGACAAGAACCAAGGCGAAGGTTTCCCTGGCCAATGCGGGCCGAATCTGCTCAGCGAGCCTGCGCCCATTCTCAGTTAAGGGAATGTCCGTCGTGCCCGTGTGCTGCCTGCTCAGGCTCCACGCCGTCTCCCCGTGTCGGATCGGGAATACGTTCACGACGCGTCCTCTCGGCTCACACGTTGTCAGCCTCCGTCGAGCGGGCCCCTCCAGACGCTGCTGCCTGTCCCCATGTCCAGCCGGAGATCTCGGGCATATCCTCGCCGTGGTGGGCGATGAACTCCTTATGCTCGATGAGCTTATCGCGGATCGCCTGCTTGACGTAGGCCGCCCGTGCGCCGAGCTTCGGCACCCGGTCGATCACGTCACTTACCAAGTGGAAACGGTCGAGATCGTTGAGAACACACATATCGAACGGCGTGCTAGTGGTGCCCTCCTCTTTATAGCCGCGTACGTGGAGGTTCGGGTGGCCTGATCGCCGGTAGGTCAGTCGGTGAATGAGCCACGGATAACCGTGGAAAGCAAAGATGATCGGCTTGTCGGTCGTGAACAGCGCGTCGAAATCGTGGTCCGATAGGCCGTGCGGATGCTCGCTCTGCGGCTGCAGTTTCATGAGGTTCACGACATTGATGACGCGGATCTTCAACTCGGGCACATGCCGGCGAAGAAGGTCGACGGCAGCCAAGGTTTCCAGCGTGGGCACGTCGCCGCAGCAAGCCATCACGACGTCCGACTCTTCGCCCCGGTCGGTGCTAGCCCACTCCCAGATCCCGAGCCCAGCGGTGCAGTGCTTGATCGCCTGTTCCATCGTCAACCACTGAGGGGCCGGCTGCTTGCCGGCGACGACGACGTTGACGTAGTTCCGACTGCGCAGGCAGTGGTCGGTCACCGAGAGAAGACAGTTGGCGTCCGGCGGCAGGTAGACACGGACCACCTCGGCCTTCTTGTTGACAACGTGGTCGATAAACCCAGGGTCCTGATGGCTGAAGCCGTTGTGGTCCTGCCGCCAGACGTGACTGGACAGCAGGTAATTCAGCGACGCGATGGGCCGCCGCCATGGAATGTGATTACACACCTTCAGCCATTTGGCGTGCTGGTTGAACATCGAATCAATGATGTGAATGAACGCCTCGTAGCATGAGAAGAAGCCATGGCGCCCGGTCAAAAGATAGCCTTCGAGCCAGCCCTGGCACTGATGCTCGCTAAGCATTTCCATGACCCGCCCGTCGGGGGCGAGATGGTCGTCCCACGGATGTGTTTCTGCCACCCAAGCGCGATTGGTGACCTCGAGCACGTCCTGCCAGCGGTTCGAATTATTCTCGTCCGGGCTAAACAGTCGAAAGTTCCGCGCCTCCATATTCAGCTTCATGACGTCCCGAAGGAATCCGCCCATAACGCGAGTGGACTCCGCTGTGACGGCACCTGGCGCGGGCACTTTGAGGGCGTACTCACGGAAGTCGGGCAATCGCAGATCTCGAAGGAGAATGCCGCCATTGGCGTGCGGATTGGCGCTCATGCGGCGAGTCCCGCGCGGGGCGAGTTCGGCGATCTCTGGCCGGAGCCGGCCGCTCTCATCGAAGAGCTTTGCGGGCTGGTAGCTCTTCATCCACTCTTCGAGGATCGGCACGTGGGCCGGATTCTCGTGCATCTGCCCCATCGGCACCTGGTGCGAGCGCCAGTAGTCTTCGGTGCGTTTGCCGTCTATCTCCTTCGGGCACGTCCAGCCTTTGGGAGTGCGGAGCACGATCATGGGCCAGCGGGGGCGTTCCTTGAAGCCATTCCGGCGCGCATCGTCTTTAATGCGTTGGATGTCGCCGATGATAGTGTCCAGCGTGCCGGCCATGAGCTCGTGCATCTTCTTCGGCTCGTGCCCCTCGACAAAGTACGGTGTATATCCATAACCACGAAAGAGCTGGTCCAACTCCTCATGGCTGATCCGAGCGAGGATGCAGGGATTGGCGATCTTGTAGCCGTTGAGGTGCAGGATCGGCAAAACCGCGCCGTCGGTGATCGGATTGAGAAGCTTGTTGGAATGCCAGCTCGTTGCCAGCGGCCCGGTTTCCGCTTCGCCGTCGCCGACAACGCAAGTGACGATCAGGTCGGGGTTATCGAAGGCGGCCCCGTATGCGTGCGAGAGAGCGTAGCCAAGCTCGCCGCCCTCATGCATCGAACCGGGGGTCTCCGGCGCCACATGGCTGGGTATGCCTCCGGGGAACGAGAACTGCGTGAAGAGGCGCTTCATGCCTTCGTCGTCTTGCGAGATATTAGGATAGACCTCGCTATAAGTCCCTTCGAGATAAGCGTTCGCAACCAGGCCGGGTCCGCCATGACCCGGCCCCGTGATGTAGATCATGTCCAGGTCGTGTTTCTTGATGATGCGGTTCAGGTGAGCGTAGATGAAGTTCAAGCCCGGTGTGGTACCCCAATGGCCCAGAAGTCGCGGCTTGATATGTTCCTTCGCCAGCGGTTTCTTCAGCAGCGGGTTGTCGTAGAGATAGATTTGGCCAACTGACAAATAGTTCGCCGCCCGCCAGTATGCATCCATCAAGTCCGCTTCCTTCTCCGAGAGCGCGTGCGCCATGGTCGTCTCCTCTATGTAGCGGTGTCACGCAGCTGGCCGGGACTGTAATGTCTTCGTCAGTCGTCCTGCCACTCGTGGCGATGGGTAAAGTCGCCACGGCTCGCTGAGTCCACTTCCATCGCTTCGGTATACATCCCCAGGCTTGCCGCCCCGTTGCAGCGGGCCCGGTGGTACAGGGCCTGCTGTCCGGCCTTCAGGCTCTCGTCGCGCCCATGCCATGCTTCCAGCGCTGGATCCTGGAGCGCGCGTCCATACGAGAAGCTGATCTTCCATGGCTTGGCCTCGGACAGTTGGTTAATTGCGTTCAAATGGACTGTCGCCAATCGGTCTTCCTGACCGCCCGACAAGAACACAACGCCTGGCACCGACGTCGGGACGTGCCGGCGCAAGCAGCGGAGCGTGGCGGCTGCAACCTCCTGCACGGAAGCCGGACGGGCGCCCTCCTTGCCCGTGATGACCATGTTGGGCTTCAGGAGCATTGCCTCCAGCAGGACACGCTGCTCGAAGAGTGCATTGAATACGGCGTGGAGCACGTTGCCCGTGACCTCTTCACAGCGCTCGATCGAATGCGATCCGTCCATCAGCACTTCCGGCTCGACGATCGGGACGAGGTTCCATTCCTGGCAGAGTGCAGCGTATCGGGCGAGGACGTGCGCGTTTGCGCTCACGCACGCGGAACTCGGCAATCCATTGTCGATGCGGATGACGGCTCGCCATTTCGCGAAGCGGGCGCCCATCTCGTGATATGACGAAAGGCGATCCCAAAGTCCATCGAGCCCCTCGGTGACGGTCTCGCCGGCAGAGCCGGCGAGAGGCTTCGCGCCAGTATCGACCTTGATGCCAGGAAGGATGCCTTGGTTAGAAAGGATCTCGACTAGAGGTACGCCACCTGCGCTTTTCTGGCGGATGGTCTCATCGTGCATGATGACACCGCTGATGAAATCCGCGATCCCCGGCGGCGTGAAGAGCATTTCGCGATAGGTGCGCCGACTCTGCACAGTTGATTGGATGCCAAGGGTGTCGAAGCGCTTGGTCAAGGTGGGGACAGTCTCGTCGGCGGCGAGTATGCCTTTCCCGCTGGCGACCAGCGCTGCGGCAATGGTCTCGGGATCCCGGCTCATCTACGGATCCTCCAATGCTCTCGCCATATCCGGCATCCATGGCGGGAGAGACTCCTGCGGACTATTCGCGAGCTGTGGTCTGGGTCGTGACCTGCTCCTCTGCCGGCGCAGCACGCTTAGAAACGAAGTCAAGCGTCGTGCGACATCCGCGACGGCGCAATGATATTCCTGACTTTTGTTCTGACCTCAGTGCTCTCCCTGTAGCACCGCCACTAAGAGCGTATAATGGTCCGAACAGTTCGCCGTTGCTAAGGGTCAATGGCCGCGCTGAATTTGAACTAGCCAGCGCAGTTGCGCTCCGGTCTCCTGCGCTTATCAGGTCTAATTAAACACCTAAATGGAGTAGCGTTCAACGAGCTGTCCGGGGCAACGGCAAAGCGGGCAGCGGGCTGACAAGTGCATTCATGAAGAACCTTGGTAGGCGAGATCTCCTTCTGGCAGATTTTGTTGCAGAAGTCGCCGACAGGAGCGATGTGGTCTGCCGACTTTGTAATCTGAAAGCGGGGTCGAGCGGTTGATCGCCGCTGCCTGCGTTGGGAGGGGGCGGCTCCTCGTCGTTGGCTGGTGCATTCCTAGCCCTCGACCTGGCACGCGGCAGCCGGTGGCGGCTGGGCGACGAGTTTTGCGAGCCTGCGGAGGTTCTGGGCGATTGCCGCGAGCGTGAACTCATCTTGTGCGCCTTTCGGGCCGCGCAGTCTAAGGCGTCCCATCTTGAGGATACGCTTCAGGTGGGCGAACAGCATCTCGACGCGCTTGCGCTCACGACGCGATTGCTCGAAGGTGGGAGTGCCGGCTAGGGAGCGGGCAAGATCACGGGCGCCTTCGTGGATGCTGCGCGGGATCTTTCGCGCCGGGGTGTTGGGGCAGCATCGTTCCTTGAACTGGCAAGCGCCGCAATCCAGGGTGCTGCCGCGGTAGAGCAACGTCGCACCGTCGTTCACCAGCGTGCCGCTTGTGGTGAGGGTCTTTCCTGCCGGGCAAGTGTAGGTATCGCTGTCGTGGTTGTAGCGGAAGTCCTCGCGCGCGAAGGTGCCATCTCGGCGCGCCGACTTGTCGATGACGGGAATGTGCGGTGCGATCTGCCGCTCCTTAACCAGCCAGTTCAGCATCTCCGCCGAGCCATAGGCGGTGTCGCCCGCGAGCCGCTCCGGACGGAGGCCGAAGCGATCGGCGGTGCGGTCGATCATGGTTCTGGCCGCCCCAACCTCCGCCTGGTGGACAGCGCGCGAGGCTTCGACATCCATGATGATGCCGCACTTCACATCGATGAGGTAATTGTCGGCGTATGCGCGGCGACCCGATCACCTCAACGAGGCATGCTGAGGACGCATGACTCCACAGACAGGGGATCAAAATGATCAACCCGCATCACGCGAGCTTAGTCACCATCCGGCAGCTAGGTGGAATCCCTGACTTGATGCAGGCCATGTCCAAATGTCATCAATTTGTTTTGCGTGCGACTGGAGATAAGGCGACCATGCCATTGAGTAAGCCCGCCTCCTTGCACGGCTGATCGCCAAGAAGAGAGCGAGCCGCGCATCCCAGGGCCAGTTTCCCGATCGAATAGCACGCATCTCCGAGAGGACGAGAAGAAGCAAATGCAGAACCGCAACGAACCGATTTCAAACCATGCTAAGCCAACCGTGCTGACCCCCGATCAGCTGCACGAGATCAGCGAGGACGCCGCCATGGCGAAGGCGAAAGAGGCTCTCGCCAAAGTGAGCTTGGAAGAGGAGCAGAAGAAGAGTCTGCACGACGCCTTCATGTCGAGCGAACCTCCTGCAGACGCGCTAGAGCGCCTCATGGTAACGGTGCGCCAGCTCGCTGAGCAGGGCGAAACCGAACTGTTGGCTTTCCAGTTTCCAGCGAGCTATCTCGATGATCATGGCCGCAGAATCAACAACCTGGAGCCTGACTGGCCGACGTCGCTGACCGGATCCGCAAAGCGCGCTTTCGAGTTCTACGAAAGGAACCTGAAACCGCACGGCTATAAGGTACGTGCCCAGATCTTGGACTATCCGGGCGGGATGCCTGGCACTGTTGGAATCTACTTGGTCTGGTGAAAGTGCAAGAATTGAACTCGACCATGCCCCGCTGGCACCAAGGGCGCCAGGCCATCTGATTGCCGCATTCCATACGGTATGCTGCCTATCGCCCAAAAGGTGTTTCCGTGATGGCGAGTAAGAATGCCGCGGCTCGCAGAAGTCGGTTCAATGCGGCGAGATCCACGCGGACAAGGGCACCTACGAATCTGGCCGAGACCGTGCCTGGCAAACCGTAGCTGCGGAAACAGCTGTCATGCGATTGTCAAGGCTGGGTGCAGGTTACTGCCAGGCAGTCTGATGCTGTGCTGGAATTGGCACGTTGGTCCGATTTGTTGCCGGCTGCGATAGGGTCGAGCACCATCGAAAGAACGCTCTAAAGGAGATACGAAAATCATGGAAGAACTGGAACGGACATGGGCACCCGGGTTGGCAATGTTCACTGCTGGACAGGAGTACTGGCGCGATGCCTGGGAACGCTCTGTCCTGACGCTCGATGTGCTGCGTCAGCGCGGCAACAACTATGTTGAGCGCACGGAACAGACAGCGCCACATGTGTTGACCTTTGCCGCCGAGCTTGTATTGGATGGACGCAAGCTGGAGCGGCCGGTGAACTATGCCCTGGTGAGGATCGTTCCGCCTGCCGGGACTGGTGTCGATCCGCGCAAACGGCCCTTCATCGTGTTCGATCCGCGGGCCGGACACGGGCCAGGCATCGGCGGCATGAAGCACGACAGCGAGATCGGCGTCGCTCTCCAAGCTGGGCATCCCTGCTATTTCGTCGGATTCCTGCCTGAGCCCATGCCCGGCCAGACGATCGAGGACGTATGCGCTGCCGAAGCACGCTTCGTCGAAGAGGTGATATCCCTCAGCCCGAAAGCCGAGGGCAAGCCAGTCCTCATCGGGAACTGCCAGGCCGGATGGCAGATCATGATGACGGCGGCAATCCGCCCGGACTTGCCAGGGCCGATCATGCTTGTTGGCTCACCACTCTCCTATTGGGCAGGCGTTCGCGGCAAGAACCCGATGCGCTATCTCGGCGGCTTGTTGGGCGGCACTTGGCTCACTGCGCTGGCCGGCGATCTTGGTAACGGCATCTTCGACGGCGCCAACTTGGTCGCGAACTTCGAGGCCATGCATCCATCCAACGCGTTGTGGACGAAGCCGTACAACGTCTATTCAAAGATCGACACGGAGGGTGAGCGCTTTCTGGAGTTCGAGAAATGGTGGGGCAGCCCGGTGCTGGAGAATGCGGAGGAGATGCAGACCATTACCGACGATTTATTCGTTGGCAACAAGCTCTCATCCGGGCAGTTGCGAACGGCGCAAGGCGTACGGGTCGACCTGCGCGAGATCCGTTCGCCAATCATCGTGTTCTGTTCCTGGGGCGACGACATAACACCGCCGCAGCAGGCGCTGCATTGGATTCTCGATCTCTATGAGCACGAGCGGGAAATCATTGAGGCTGGCCAGACGATCGTCTACTGCCTGCACCAGAGCATCGGGCATCTTGGCATCTTCGTCTCGGGCAAGGTGGCTTCCAAGGAGCATGGCGAGTTTGCACAAGCCATGGACCTGATCGACTTGATGCCGCCCGGTCTCTACGAAGCCGTCATTACCGAGCCGGATGAACATACCGAGCATCGTGAATTGATTGGCGGCAACTACCTGTTCCAGCTCGAGAAACGCACGCTCGATGACATTCGGGCCCTGGGCGAGAACAAGCCGGAGGATGATCAACGCTTCGCGACGGTCGCGCGGGTGTCGGAAATCAATCTGGGGCTCTATCGCCGGTTCGTCTCGCCGGCTGTCAGAGCGATTGCCAGTCCGGAAAGCGCAGAGTTCTTACGGCATGTGCATCCGAACCGCGTGCGTTTCGAGCTGTTCTGCGATAAGAACCCTTTCATGCAACCCATTGGCGCGTGGGCCGATATGGTTCGGTCCAACCGCCATCCTGCGAAGCCCGACAATCCTTTCACCGCGCTCGAGCAGGAAGCGTCCAGATGGATTGTACAGGGGCTCGATGCCTGGACCACAATGCGGGATACGTTACAAGAGTCCATTTTTCTTGGGATATATGGATCGCCAATGCTCCAGGCGCTGGTTGGTTTAGGCGGTGAGACGCCGATGACTAGCAGGCGCATGGCGCGTGACCTCGGGCAGGAGACGGCGGCGGCGCGGCTTTCCGCTGACCTTGCGAGCCGGATTGATCGGGGCGGTTTGCTGGAAGCCGGGGTCCGGGCGATGATCTACATTCGGATGGAAGAAGGCCGCATCGACGAACGCACCTTTGCGGCCCTGAAGCAGGTTGCCGCCGAACACAAGGCTCCGCACGTCGGCTTTTCCCGGTTCAAGGAGATTATCCGGGAGCAGCATCTGATGCTGCTAATGCATCAGGAGCTGGCTGTGGCGGCGCTGCCAAAGCTGCTCCCGCCCGATGCGGCACAGCGCGTCGCAATGCTTGATCTCGTGCGGCGCATCGTGACGGCGCGCGGAGCCTTGCCGAAGGACAGCCTGCGCCGGCTGAACCAGATCGAAGGACTGTTCGACGTCAGCGAGTCAGCGCGTCCCGCGCGCCGACGAGCGGCACCGGACCAGATCCGCAGGGCAGACGAAGATGCAGCCTGAACGCCACCATGAAAAGTACGAGCGGGTGGTCGCCGCCGCGCGCGGCTTGCCTGCCGTTCCGACGGCGATCGCGCATCCATGCGATGATGTATCGCTCCAATCCGTCATCGAAGCTGCCCGGATCAACCTGATCGAGCCGATCTTGGTAGGCCCGTCCAGCAAGGTGAAGGCGGTAGCGGAGAAGGCCGGAGTGGATATTTCGGCATTTCCACTGGTCGATGCAGCACATAGCCACGATGCCGCCGCTCGCGCGGTGGCTCTGGTGCGCGAGGGGCGGGCACAGGCGCTCATGAAAGGCAGCCTCCATACCGACGAACTAATGGGCGCTGTCGTTGCGCGCGAAATCGGTATCCGCACAGCCAAGCGGATCAGCCACTGCTTCATAATGGACGTACCGGGTCACCGGGACCCTCTGATCATCACCGATGCCGCGGTTAACATTTCCCCGAGTCTCGATGACAAGGTGGATATCGTCCAGAACGCGATCGACCTGGCCAAGGCACTCCAGTTCCCGGAAGTACGTGTTGCCATTCTGAGCGCGATGGAGACGATCAACTCCAAAGTAGCCTCGACGATCGAAGCGGCGGCCCTGTGCAAGATGGCGGATCGGGGCCAGATTGTCGGCGCGCTGCTCGATGGTCCGCTGGCGCTTGACAATGCGATCAGCCTCGAGGCAGCGGCGATCAAGCACATTGTCTCGCCCGTGGCGGGCCGCGCCAATGTGCTGGTCGTCCCGGACCTGGAAGCCGGGAACATGCTGGCCAAGAGCCTCTCGTTCCTGGCGGGAGCGGATGCTGCCGGGATCGTGCTGGGGGCGCGCGTACCGATCATCCTGACCAGTCGTGCGGACGCGCTCCTCACTCGACTTGCTTCGTGTGCTGTCGCCTCGCTAGTTGCAGCCGCGCGCCGTGTCAGTGCCGCGCAAGCCATAGTATAGGAGGCTGATGATGACTGATACCATCAATCCAGTACTTGCCGGGACCAAGGCCCTGGTTGTCGGTATCGCGAATGATCACTCGATAGCTTACGGTTGCGCCAAGGCGTTCCGTACCGCCGGCGCCGAGCTCGCGGTCACCTGGCTCAACGACAAGGCCCGTGTGTATGTCGAACCCTTGGCACGGGAGATGGAAGCATCCATCACCGCACCGCTCGACGTCTCCGTCCCCGGGCAGTTGGAAGGCGTGTTCGAGCTGGTGCGCGAAAAGTGGGGTCGTCTCGACATTCTCGTGCACTCCATCGCCTTCGCGCCGAAGCGCGACCTTGAGGGCGGATTGCTGGATTGCTCCGCAGAGGGCTTCGCCAAGGCGATGGACATCTCCTGTCACTCCTTCATCCGGATGGCAAAGCTGGCCACTCCCCTGATGACCGAAGGTGGGACGATGTTCGCCATGAGCTACTATGGCGCGGACCGCGTCGTTCCGAACTACAACGTCATGGGTCCGGTCAAGGCGGCGCTTGAGTCAGCCTGCCGCTACCTTGCTTACGAGCTTGGCCCGCGGGGCATTCGTGTGCATGCGATCTCTCCTGGTCCGCTGAAAACCCGGGCCGCATCGGGCCTCAAGGATTTCGAGCTGCTTCTGAATGAAGCGGCGCGCAAGGCGCCTGTCGGCGAGCTCGTCGACATTATGGATGTCGGCTACGCCTGCGCCTACCTTGCGACCCCATTCGCCCGGCGCGTCACCGGTGGCACCGTCTACGTCGATGGCGGCGCCAACATCGTCGCCTGAGAGCGTCCATGCCAGACCGTATTGCTGTCATCAATGCTGGCTCATCCAGCATCAAGTTCGCACTATTTTGTGTGGACAACGAGGAACTGCTCTTTCGTGGCCAGATTGAAAGCATTGGACTAAAGCCGCGTCTCGAAATCCGCGACACTGCGGGTGCCATTGTTACCGAGCAGACGTGGCCACCCGAGGGCTTTGACCACGCGGCAGCAACCCGGGAGATCGTAAAGGCCGCGAACGCACTGCTCGGTGGCAGCAAGGTTGTCGCCGTCGGTCATCGGGTCGTGCATGGCGGAATGAAATACGGCGTCCCACTCCGCATCGACCTCGACGCCATATGTGAGCTTGAGCGTTTGATTCCTCTGGCCCCGCTACATCAGCCGCACAATCTTGCCCCCATTCGCGCAATCCTTGAGCATGCCCCGAAGCTGCCGCAAGTGGCCTGTTTCGACACCGCCTTCCACTACGGCCAGTCTGCGATTGTTCAGTCGTTCGCTCTTCCGCGCTCATACGCTGCGGAGGGTGTGCGGCGCTACGGGTTCCATGGCCTGTCGTACGAGTACGTTGCGGCAGAGATGCGGCGGGTCGCACTGGATATGGCGGATGCCCGGCTAATTATCGCCCATCTTGGCAATGGCGCCAGTCTATGCGCCATTCATCATGGCCGAAGCATCGCAAGTACTATGGGGTTCACGGCGGTCGACGGACTTATCATGGGTACGCGCTGTGGCACGATTGATCCCGGTGTGATCCTGTACCTCATGGACCAGCATGGATTGGACGCGCGTGCCATCGAGGACCTGATCTACCGGAAGTCCGGACTGCTCGGCGTCTCAGGCATTTCGTCGGATATGAGGACCCTGCGTGCTTCGTCGGCTCCCGAAGCAGCCGAGGCGATCGCGCTCTTCGTTCAACGCATCATCCGTGAAATCGGCTCGCTCGCCGCCGCGCTGGGTGGCTTGGAGGGGATCATATTCACCGCTGGAATCGGTGAGAACGATCCAGCCACGCGCACTGAAGTGGCAGATGGGTGCGCATGGCTTGGCCTCACGCTGGACGGCAACCGCAACGCCGCTGGCATTGGTCGTATCAGTTCGGACACATCGCGTATCCGAGCCTGGATCGTGCCAACGAACGAAGAGCTGATGATAGCCCGCCACACGGCAGCGCTGCTTGCGTGAGCGGCCGCCAGGCTGCGGTTTGGAGGTCAAAAAAGGCGGATTGGCATCTGGCACGATTCGGCCAGACGACTAGGGCAGAGCAAGTTTGCGCTGCCCGGGGCAATTCACCCGCTCGAATCATCGTCAGAGCGTCGTCGACCTCTGTCCCTGTTCAGGCCAGATCCGTTCCAGGTAAGGTCATCGAATTGTCGCTTAGGATGGTTGGCAGGGGGCGCTGTTAGATGGCGAAAGACAAGCAGAAGGTGCAAAAGACAGCGGGGTCGACGGCCACCTCGGGCAAGATGAGCCGCAAGGAGTTCGAGAAGGAACTCGCGAAGCTCCAGGTCGAGCTTACGCGCCTGCAGGCCTGGGTCCAGGCCAAGGGGGCACGCGTCATCGTGATCTTCGAGGGTCGGGACACGGCGGGCAAGGGCGGCGTGATCAACCGGATCACCGCCAGAACGAGTCCGCGCGTCTACCGGCATGTGGCATTGCCCACACCCTCCGACCGCGAGAAGACCCAAGCCTACTTCCAACGCTACGTCGCGCACTTCCCGGCGGCGGGCGAGATCATCCTTTTCGACCGGTCGTGGTACAACCGCGCCGGCGTCGAGCGGGTGATGGGCTTCTGCTCCAGCGAGCAATACGAGCGTTTCCTCAAGCTGACCCCCGGGTCCGAGCGGGAGATGATCATCAAGGAGGGCATCATCCTGCTTAAGTACTTTCTCGATGTCAGCCAGGATGAACAGCGGCGCCGCTTCGAGGCCAGAATCAACGACCCGGTCAAGCATTGGAAGTTGAGCCCGATGGACACCGAATCGGTGCGGCGCTGGTGGGACTATACGGCGGCCTACCAGCGCATGATCGAGGCCACCCACACGCCAGAGGCACCCTGGTATATCGTCCCGGCCGACGACAAGCGCCGCGCCCGGCTGAATTTGATCCGGCACCTGCTCGACAGTATCCCCTACAAGAAGGTCAAGGTGGACCTGCCGAAGATCCCCAAGACGCAGCCTCGGCCCAAGGGTGCTACCGAGCGTCTAGGCGCGGGCCAGCCGATCCTCAGTCACTATTGAGGACAGCAGGACTGTGCCAATCGACAGTGACCGTGGGGCGCGGCACACTTGCGGACACCGGCCAAAGGAATGAACGCCCTTGCATCACACCGGACCGTTGCCGCAGAGCAGGGCGGGCCTAGCTCGAGCCCGGCATGACCGTCTGGATTTCGGCGCAGTAGCCGGCGGTGGGTTTTGTCGCGTCGATCTCGACGCGTTACACAATAGGCGCCCTTCTTGCTGCAAATTCTGGAAGGATAGGTTACGCATGGATACGGCCTACATATCAGCGATTGCAGCGCTCTCGGGCTCAATTATCGGGGGCTTGACCTCGCTGGCAGCGTCGTGGGTGTCTCAGAATACCCAGGCTCGGACACAGATGCTGCTTGAGAGCAAGAGCCGTCGCCTAGAACTTTACAAGGCATTCATCGAAGAAGCCTCGAAACTATACGGGGACGCCCTCGTCACCGATAGTGCGCAGGACAACGCGGACGTTTCCAGATTTGCAGGGCTTTACGTGATGCTCAGCCGAATGCGGATTCTGTCCTCTCAGGCAGTGATCGAGAATGCCAGAAAAATCATTAACGCAATCGCCAAGGAATACTTCGAGCCCAATAGAACGTTGCGAGAGATGTACGGGAAAACCCACGAACTGGACGAGGAACTGGATATAATGCGTCACTTCAGCGAAGCCTGCCGTGAAGATCTCAAAGGACGTGGCTCAATTTAGTGCTTCCGTTCTCACAGGCTACGGATTTGGAACACTCGCACTCTCAGAAGTCGTATCTTTCACGTCCATCGGAAACCGCCGCTCGCGAGCAGTCATAGAGCGGCTCGGGATGCGCCGCGATTTTGACCATCCTCCGCTGCGGGAGATGCATCCACTCCGAAATACTTTACCGCCTTGATTTGGGTTCATTTTTCGGTATTTGCTGGCACTTCTCAGACGAACGGCTTCGAACTGGGTAGGTCGGTTGTTGGAGGTACAGCGGACCCATCGCAGACTCCCCGGAGTAGTCTGAGAGGTGCTCTTATGCAAATCCTCGCAGCGACGGACTTTTCGACGCGATCTCAACGGGCCGTACGGCGAGCCGGCCTGTTGGCACATCTCAGACGTCGTGGAAGAGATGATGCCTGATCTTCTGATTATCGGAACTCATGGCCGCTCTGGAATCATCAAGGTGCTTTTGGGAAGCGTGACGGAAGAGGCTTTGCGCTCGCTTGACGCCGATATACTCGCTGTTCCGCCAGTCAGATGACAATGTGGGGTCCGCTCTGGAGGCGCGGACGAGGCATTCGGCAAGTGCCAAATTCGTTCCAGAAGTCGCCGTCCACGCGAGCAAAGACCCTTGCCTGATACGATGGGAGGTTCAGTACTGCCATTTGTTCTGCCGCGAGCTTCGGGCATCTGCCTAATCTGGAAGCACGTAAGCGTCGTCTGGATCCCAAGTTAGCGCGACGCGATCAGGCCGGTACGCCAATCCGGACCGTGAATCGTGCGATGTCAACAGGCGGATCTCCTGCTGCGAATCGGCCTCGGCATACAGACGCATATTCGCCCCCACAAACTCTTCGCCAATCACCCTGACCGGCAGGCAGTTCTCACCCGTCATGTCCGGTTTGGGCAGTATGCGCACGCGGTCTTCCGGCACCACGAACGAAACACTGTCACCGACAGCGAAGGCGCGCAGCGGATTGACGGGGATGGTGGGCGGCAAGAGCGCCAGAGCGAGGTACAGCTTCTTGCCCAGAAAGTTGAAGCGATAGTCGACGTAGGCGGCGCCAAACCCCAGGGTGGTCGCGAAGAAAGCGGCAGTGACGCCCACAAGCAGGGAGTTGCGGAAGCCCTGGAGCACCAATGGATCGGTGAAGGTCACCCCGTACCACTCGGTGGTGAAGTGCCCAAGCGGCAGCGACGGGAAGCGATCGGAATTGAACGAGAACACGAAGCTCGCGACAATTGGCGCGAAGATGAACAGCAGCGCCCCGAGCACATAGAGGCGCAGCAGCCAGCCGATGAGGCGATCCGCATTCATTTGCCGCGCGTCCGATAGGCAAAGGCGATCGCTGCGAAGGCGACAGCCAGCAGCGTTGCGATCATGGTCAGGGCAATCGCTGCGGCGCGCGGCCATTGCTGGCCCGACTTGGTCGTATCGGCGATCAGGATCGGCAGCGTCGCCTCGGCGCCGCCCCCGAGATAGAGCGGGCTGACGAAATCCCCGAAGGTGAGGATGAAGCAGAACAGAGCCGCGATCACCAGGCCGATGCATGCCGAGGGAACGATCACCTCGAATACGGTGCGCAGGCGCCCGCATTGCAGATTGTGCGCGGCCTCAACGAGGCGTCGGTCGACGAACATCAGGCTGAACAGCTGCAGCAGGATCACGAGCGGAAACGTGAGCGTCAGGTAGCCGATCAGAGTGCCAAGGAAGGTATTGATCATCGGTACCGGCCCGATACCGAGGTGACCCGGGGCGGGCATCGGCTGGCATCGCGATCGATCAGTCTTTGGAGAGGTCATAGGAGTTTCATTGGGATCCGAATGCCGCTTCCGCTTCAGGCGCAAGCTCGGTGAAGGGTGGGACCGAATGACCACGACCCTCCAGCCTTGCTCAGCATACCTTCTTCAGGGAGCGGCCGGCGCTGTATGGGAACATAGCATTCTACCGATGGCCAGTCTGCGCTACTCGGTCACGTTCAGGACCGTCGCTGCTTCGGCGATCTATAGTGCCGTCTGATGATATGATCCGTGCCGGTTCCCGAAAAGCAAAGGCGCTCCACAGAAAGGCCGTATGTAGCTTACTATCGCGTATGGTCGCAGGACGAAAAGCTGCGTGAGCTGGAGGCGCATTTTGGAGATTATCCCTAAGCTAATCCTTTGGTGTCTCCTACCAGCGTGGATCGCCGCCGGATTTCTCGACTGGATCTGCCACAGACGCTCTAATATCGCTGCGCGATGCGGACCGTGGGAATCGATATTTCATATTCTTCTCCTGCTTGAAGCAGGCACTGCAATCCTTCTTGGTTTGTTTTTTGAGCTCAATGAGCCGGCCCTGTTCGTGATCTTTCTATGTTTTCTCATTCACGAAGCGACCGTCTATTTTGATATCAGATATGCACCTGTGCGCCGCGAAATTTCGCCGGCGGAGCAGCGCGTCCATGACTTCATGACAGCGATCCCGGTTGCGGTGCTTAGTCTGGTTGTAGTTTTGAAATGGGGATACGCCACCAACTTGGTTTCGCAGCCTTCAGCGATCTGGACGGAGCCGATTCGTCTTAAGATACAGCCCCTACCGCCCACACAGATTACCGGCATACTTGTCGGCGTGCTCATAGGGAACGCTCTCCCTTATCTGGAGGAATTGTTGCGCGGGATCCATTATGTGAGACGGGCGAGAAACCGCTGAACCAGTCTTTTCGTCTGACGGCTAGGCGTCTTAAAGTCATCCGGTGTCGCTCTTGGAAGCAAGATCGTCTCCGTTAGATGCCTGGTCGAGAGGGCGGCATCGTAAGCTCCATGTAGCCCTGCCTCATCCATTCACGACGTATAACGAAGGGGGAAAAATGCTCACTCGACTGGCTGCAACTCAGATGGCGTGTGGCTGGAGCATGGAGGAAAACCTAGCAACGGCTGAACGCGTCGTTCGGAAGGCGGCGCAGCTGGGCGCCAACGTCATTCTTCTGCAGGAGATGTTTGCGACGCACTTCTTTGCGTTCATGGATTGGAAGCCCGAGTATTTCAAGTTTGCAATGCCAGTTCAGAACAACCCAATCGTCCAGCGCTCGGCGGCACTCGCCAAGGAGCTTGGTGTGGTACTCCCGGTGAACTTTTTCGAGCGCGCTAACAACGCGTACTACAACACTATCATGATGATTGATGACGAAGGCAGGGAGCTGGGCATCTATCGCAAGTCGCATATACCGATGGGCCCTCCCGGCTGTTTCGAGAAGGTCTATACGAGCGAGGGCGACACCGGCTTCAAGGTGTGGAAGACCAGGTTTGGAAATCTTGGCGTCGGTGTCTGCTGGGACCAGTGGTTCCCGGAATCGGCCCGATGTATGTGTGTCATGGGCGCTGACTTCCTATTCTATCCCACTGGCATTGGATCGGACTGCCACGACCATTGGCAAATCACCATGCAGGGACACGCCGCCGCCAATCTCACGCCCTTGGTTGTGTCGAACCGGATTGGACAAGAGACGGGTGATCTCGGCTCGACGACTTTCTGGGGCCGTTCCTTTATTGCCGGTCCCACCGGCCAAATCGTCGCGAAAGCAAGCTCGGACAAGGAAGAAGTCATCACCGCCGAGTTCGAGATCGAGGAGCTTCGGGAGATGAGGGCCAATTGGGGCGTGTTCAGGGATCGCAGGCCCGACCTCTACTGGCCGCTGATGACGTTGGACGGAACAACACCGCAAGGCCGGCTTCCAGCAGCCGCTTTTGGGCAGGCCCCACAGGTTCGGTAGCCGCTAATCGCCCGGCCCCACCACCTCGGTAACGATTTCGCTAATGACGTCCAGAAGAGCCGAATGCATAGGGTGCGTGTAAGGGTTCAAGGACCGTATGATAGTCGAGTCCCCAAGTGCCCGCATTTACGATCGGTATGCCAGAGAAGGCGCCCCTCCGTCCAATGCAATCCGGCGCCCCAAGCGGGCGTATTGCCAGCAATTGTGGGAACATCCATCTCGTCGGCCTGGCCGAGAAAGCTCATGTCGGAAGTTTGCAGAAAGTATTTGTGCATGGTAACAGCGGTATCGTGGCGCTCCGGGATCCTTTGGACCGCCACCTCAATGGCGTTGGCAAGACGTCGCGCGTCCAGATCCCCGCCGAGTTGAGTGGCCAGGTAGGGCGTCGATCCGAAGCCCAGAACAATAGTGGGATCGCCGCGACCGCTCTCCGATACACGGGCTCGGCAACCTCACGTGCGAAAAAGAAATCACACGCTAAGAGCAGTTCAAACTGGAAACCAAAACTCTAAAGCCGCTCTCCTGCGGTCAGTTCACTGATGATCGTCGCGTTGCGGTTTGCGTCCTGACCGGTCTGCGGGCAAATGAAGACACGGTCTTGAACTCCTCGACCAGTCCGTGCTCGGCGATGTCGACGATGGTGCCTCTACAGGTCGCGGCGGGCGAAGTGTTTTTGATAGCCTTCACTATGGTGAACTTCGCCGGCACCCTCCCATTGATATCGACGGCTTATAATCGTGGTCAATTCAACCCATTACGGACGAGCAGTCCTACCGCGTTGAAGTCACCCTATCTACCTTACAGATTCTCAAACGACGAAGAAGACCACCGCCACGGACGCCATGACAACCGCGGTAATCCCACCTCCCAGCGCCATCCACCAGGGCATTCTAAGTTCTCCCATGATGCTGCGATTCATGCCCATGGCAACCATGATCGCAATCAGTGGCGCGGCCAGCAAACCGTTGATCACCGCGGACCAGTAAAGCGCTCTGATGGGATCAAGGGGTGTGAAAGTGAGCGCTATTCCTCCCAGGGTCGCAGCAGCGATTACGCCGTAAAACGCTTTTGCCTTGCTCGGACGTTGATCCAGGCCTTCGCGCCACCGAAACATCTCGGAGACGGCATAGGCTGCTGATCCGGCTAGCACCGGCACGGCGAGCATGCCCGTGCCGATAATTCCCAGGGCGAACAGGAGAAACGCAAAGTTCCCTGCAACTGGACGCAGAGCCTCCGCCGCCTGAGCAGATGATTCGATCTTTGTGACACCGTTGACACGGAGCGTCGCTGCCGTCGCGAACATGATGAAGAGCGCAATCAGGTTGGAAAATGCCATGCCCACAAGTGTGTCGATCCTGATGCGCTTCAGTTCACGAGGAGCGGCCACAGGGGTTTCGATCAGCGGTTTCCTTTTGCGCCGACGCAGCTCCTCCATCTCCTCTCCAGCTTGCCAGAAGAAAAGATAGGGACTGATGGTCGTGCCCAGTATGGCCACCACGGCCATGGAAAAATCGGCATCCAGGCTGAATGTCGGTACGACCAACCTGGAGAGGGCTGTTCCCCATGGCAAATGGACTATGAACACTACTCCTACGTAGGCGAATAGGGACAGTGTGAGCCACCTCAGCACTTTGACATACTTTGCATAGGTGACGAAAACCTCCAGGAGAACGCAAACCATTGCGAATCCCAGGGCATAGACGTGATGAGGCCCACCGAGGACCAGCTGCAACGCAGCACCCATGGAGGCGAGATCAGCGCCAATGTTAAAGACATTGGCGACGAGCAGCAGCAGTACGGCCGAACGAAGCATCCAGGGTGGATAGTGGCGCCGAAGGTTTTCCGCGATGCCAGCCCCCGTCACCGCACCGATGCCCGCACTGATACCCTGGACGATAACCATCATCGGATAGCTGATGATCATCAGCCAACCGAGTGAATATCCGAACTGCGCACCCGTCTGACTGTAGGTGGCTATACCACTTGGATCATCATCGGCCGCGCCGGTGATTAACCCGGGGCCAAGCGTTCGAAGCAACCCCCTACGCTGCCGACCGCTCGAGTCCCGACCGTTAGCTCCGACAGTCGTGGCGGCATGCGTCTTCATCTGAGTGGACCGGGATCAGAGGCGCTTGAGGCGGGGAAGCAGGCGCTTTCTCGCCATCCTGCTCATTTCGCCGATGGCCTCTCGCTTTTCCTTTGTTGAGGGGGTCAAAAGGCGACGAGCTTCCGGAGCACCAGCAAGGCGAAGATGCCGATCGATTGTCGTATAGATTGCCAGACCGAAGTGCGAGATCCGTTCGATGGCAGCCAGGATGGCGACGTCGGCCTCCCCGGTCTTGGTCCTGGCAGCGGACCGTTTGGCGTCCCTAATAAGACCGTCCAAACCCGATGATCGTCTGGGCTCCAGGGGAGCATCAAGTTTCTTGAGCGCCATTTTGATCCGGCCGACTCGTCGAACAGTGTAGCTCACGCCCTCCTTGCAGAAGGTTCGCAAT
>Ga0207428_10001409_pt1 | contig 25317 bp, 19 predicted proteins | sample RhiMethybrSRZTD1_FD_187600 | JGI IMG/M metagenome (GOLD analysis project Ga0207428, IMG submission 187600) | Populus rhizosphere microbial communities from Tennessee, USA - Rhizosphere MetaG P. TD hybrid SRZTD1 (SPAdes) (version 3) | ecosystem: Host-associated > Plants > Roots > Rhizosphere >...
GTCCTGGCAGAGTCAGCAAACTTGACGTGGGCGGCCATATGAGAACAATGGCCAGCAGGAATATTACGGGGAAAGGCTGGTACTCTGCACCGGGTAATTCAGATTTCCTGCAAAGGTGGCTTCGGTTTCTTGCGGCATTTCACAATGTCGCCGCCCCTGCGGAATCAATGACAGGCATGTCGACTATTAATACCCACTGATAGTGTTGGGTTGAAAGCCCAGCTAGAGTTCAAGGCATTAGAGGTTCAATTGGCGAGGTTTGCGATGTCCCGCACGATTCGTTTTCACAAGTTTGGTCCAGCCGAGGTGCTCAAATGCGAAGAGCATGCGGCGGCTCTGCCTGCACCGGGCGAAGTGCAGGTGCGCGTCGAAGCGATCGGCATTAGTTGGTATGACACTCTCTGGCGCCAGAACCTGGCGTCGTCCCGCGCCCGTCTGCCTTCCGGCCTTGGCCAGGAGATGGCCGGTATCGTCACGGCCGTCGGAGAAGGGGTGGATGACCTGGCGATAGGTGACAAGGTCGCCAGTTTCCCGGCCCAAAGCCCGAACGACTATCCGGTCTACGGAGAATTGATTGTCCTGCCGCGCTCGTCGCTGACCCGTTACCCGGACGTACTGAGCCCGATCGAAGCCAGCGTGCATTACACGCCGCTGTTGGTCGCCTATTTTGCTTATGCCGACCTGGCACGGGTCAAGCCCGGGCAATTCGCCCTGGTGACCGACGCCAGCCATTGCGCCGGACCTTCGTTCGTACAGCTGGGCAAGGCCTTGGGTGTTCGAGTGATTGCCGCAACCAAGTCAGCAGAAGAGCGTGAGTATCTGTTGTCGCTGGGCGCCGAAAAAGTCATCGTTACCGAGGAAGAAGATCTGCTGGTACGGATCAACAAGATCACCGATAACCGCGGCGTGGATGTGGTCTTCGATGGTTTGGGCGGTCCTCAGATGTCGTTGCTGGGCGATGTACTGGCGCCTCGCGGCAGCCTGGTGCTGTACGGCCTGCAAGGTGGCAACCAGACGCCATTCCCGGCCTGCGCGGCGTTCCAGAAGAACATTCAGTTCTTCGTGCACTGCATCGGCAACTTCACCGGCAAGCCGGAACTGGGCATCATCCAGGACCAGGTCGCACTGCAACGTGCCTTGCGCGACATCAACCAGTTGACCGCGGACCGCGTGCTGCTGCCGCTCAAGACCCGGGTCTTCCCGTTTGCCGAGGTGGTCGAAGCACACCGCTACATGGACGAATGCCCTTGTCGCGAGCGGGTCGCCCTGCAAGTCGAACCGGCGTAGCACTTACCCCAAGAACCGACGCAAAAGCCCCCCCAAGAGTCCGTGCCCACACGGACTCTTTCGTTTGCGCCCCCCAAAAAAAGTCTCATCACGGAATCCCGGGGGAACACAGATAAAAAAATATCTGTAGGAGCTGCCGAAGGCTGCGATCTTTTGATCTTCAGCAATCTCCAGATCGCAAAAGCAAGATCAAAAGATCGCAGCCTTCGGCAGCTCCTACAGGGGAATGCGTGCACCACCAAACAACGAGGTCTAGCGCAGGTTCTGAGCATTGGGCAACCCGGCATTGATGCCGGGTTAGCCGCGTACGGCCATGGATGGCCGATGGCGGCGGGCTCTGCAGGAGCGAGCTTGCTCCGGGCGGCGTTCCGACGAAAAACCTGAGAGCACCGCGGGGTGTCAGGCTCCCCGCAGCATCGTTGACCTCCATCGCAAGCAAGCTCACTCCTACAGAAGAGAGAAGGGCAAAAAAAACCGTCGATCTGCAGACCCGTCCAGCAACTGAACTGGTTTTTGCCCGTAATCTGTAGCTTCTAAAAAGCCACTAAGCCCTGATAATTGAATGATTACTTTCATCTCAAGGAATGAGTCATGGCAGGGTGTCAGGCTAAAACTTTTCAATGTGCGCCCTCGGTGCACACCTCCAATTTAGTTAGTTGTTGTGTAGCAGCCAAAGAGTCAGCAACAACTTCTTTCCTTATTTCTTGTGTTAAGTGTCTGTGGGACTCTGTCGGACGCTTCCTAGGACTTCGTCTCCAATCGAGAAAACCCTTGCCAGCCGGGCGCTACAGCCTTGTCTTCGGTGTGCGCAAGAAGGGTTGTTACGATTGTTTCAAGTGATTTCCAGAAAAATCAATTGCTAGCATTTGGCAATAAAGTCGATGACTCCATTCGTGCAGACAGTCCAGCGGAATGTGCTGTCCGCGCGATATTGAACTTACGAGTACCAGGTAAATAAAGATGACCAGCATCCATGACCAAGCGATGAACTATGTCTATCAACAAGTGCTGCAGCGATTGCTGGGTTTCTTCTCCCGTGCCGAGCGCACTGCATTGCAGTTGTTGATTTCGCGTCTGGCAGTGGCGGCGGGAGGCATGGAGCGTATAGGTGATTACAAGGTGTTGGCCGTTCAGTCCGGGGCTCGCGACAACTGCTACAGCCTGGCGCTGTTGCGTGCGGCGCAATTGACCATCGCCACTCGGTCACCGGCGACCTTCCAGTTGCGCATCGCCTCGTTGCGGTTGAACGGGACAAGCCGGGCGGCCGTGGAAAACATGCACCGGACCAACAGTGCGTTGTTTGTCTATGACGATCCGCGGGTCGAAGTGCTGATGGTCGATGATCGGGAAGTCCTGCCGTTCAATCATCTGGAACCGATCTCCGACGCCGGCCGCGAGTCCAGCCGCGTGAACCTGTTGCTGATCGGTCATCGCCGGGCGTGGCACGGCGGGTTCGACCTGTGGGATGACGGATACCTGGCCACGGGAGAATTCTACGGGCAAATCGCCCGCTGGGACGGTGGCGTCGACGCCTTGCTCATCAGTGACACGCCGCGTCAGCAGAAACAGTTCATCGACGGTCTGAAGCGTGCCGCCACCAAGGCAGGGCTCAAGCCCTCGCCCGTGGGCGAGGCCGGCCATGGGGGGTTGTTTGCATTGCTCGATGAGCTGGGCAGCGACTGTTATCAGGCGTTCCATGCCGATGACGTCCAGGCCCGATGGCGTCCTGAAGAGCGCTTTGAGACCTGCCGTCGTACCACCTGCATCGACATTCACGACCTGCTGGTCAGCAACCTGGAAGAGCGCTGGTCATTGCTGACTGAATTTCTCGGCTTCCAGCCTGACGAACTGTCCGCGCAGATCAGCGACAACGAATTCGTCAGCGCGTCGATCTCGGCGCATGTGCGTGGGTTGCAAGCGAGCTTCGTGCAGGGTCGCGATTACCAGTCAGGCGTTGCGCAATACCTGCAACGCGCCCTGGTGATGATGCGCCGCAAGCGCTTGCCCGAGCGTTTGTGCGAGCAGGCCATCGAGGTGTTCGGCAACCCGGCGACACAGGCCGACCAGCGTGCCCGCGCGGCGGCCGAGGCGCAAAAGAACCTGGGCCTGAGCGAAGCACAGCTGGTGTGTCTGCTTTTTGCGCCGTTTATCGAAGAAGGTGCGGGGCTTGAGCGATTTTTGCGTCAGTGCCATCCGGGCATGCTGGTGGCCATGCCCGAATTGCACCGGGCCATGCAAGGGCAGCCGGTCGCCGAACAGATCATGCAATGGATGATTGATGTCAGCGGATTGCCCGTCAGCCTGATTGGCCGGCTTTATCGCATGGAGCGGGCGCCAGGCAGCGGTGACGAGGCGCCCGAAGCGCAGATCCAGGGTACCGCGTTGCAAGAGGCAGCGGGCGATCCTGACACCGGCAATACCTTGGTGGATGAATGGTCAGCGGGTCACTGAGAGTGAGCGGACTATCAGCCAGTGCGGTCGGCCTTCAGCCATGAAAGGTCCACGAGAAACGGATTTTGCCTATCAGGCCGTTTATCGGTATCTGGGCAGCCTGATCAATGAGTCCGAAGGGGATTCACGCATCCGCCTGCCGTCGCTGCGGCAGTTGGCAGAGCGCCTCAACGTGTCGATTTCGACCATTCAGTACGCCTATTCGCTGCTGGAGAAGGAAGGGCGCGTGTTTTCGGTGGCCAAGTCGGGTTACTACGCGTTGCCAGTGTCCTCTTACAACCCGCAGGACAGCGGCAGCGATCTGCTCGAAGCCGTCTATGTCAATGCCAGGCGTCCGGGGATGCTGGTCCTGAGCGCTGATGAACCGGCATTGCTGCAGCCGCTCGACAGCCCCTTGTTGCTGCTGGAGCGAGAGTTGCTGCGCCAGTATCCAAGGCAGCCGCAGTCGCCCTCGCAACCCTGCGGCGAACTCGAGCTGCGCACCGCCCTGGCAGCACGCTACACCACGTCTCCCATGCGTTACTGGCACGCCGATGATGTCTACATCGGCGCCGACCTTCGCGGCGTCCTGGAGATCCTCATCGCCGTGCTGGGCTTGAAGGACGCCACGGTAGTGGTTGAATCGCCGTGCGACTGGACGATCCTGCGTTTGTTTCAAGCCGCCTGCGTGCGGGTGATCGAGTGGCCTGTGCAAGCCGATGGTTGCCTCGATCCGCAACGGCTGAAAACCTTGCTGGAGACCGAGCCAGTACGGCTGGTGCTGCTGTCATCGGCCCTGAACATGCCCCGTGGCAGCCTGGCGCCTGAGGAAAACAGGCAGGCCGTCGCCCGACTGTTGGCCGTGCATGACAGTTGGGTGCTGGAAAACGACTGTTATGGCGAGCTTGGATTCGACCCGGGCGGCCTGCGCTTTCGCGACGTGCTGGACCCTCAACGGCTGATGGTGTTTTCTGCGTTCGAGAAGATCATTGGGCCGGAAGCGCCCTACGGCTACCTGCTTTCCAGGCACTTGAGCACCGAGCTGCAACGGCACTTCCTGTTGCGTTCGTTTCGACTGTCGCCGATTCGCCAGAAAGCCATCGCCCGTTTGTACAGCAGCGGCCGCATCGATCAACACCTGCTGGTGCTGCGCCGGCTACTCAAGGAGCGCAAGAGCCAAATGACCCAGTTGTTGCAGGAGCGACTGGGTGATGCCTTGCACTTCGTCGAGCCGCAAGGCGGTGCAACGATCTGGGTACGCTCGTTGCGCCGGGTCAATGTCCGTCGTGTGTTCCAGCGCCTGCTGGCACAGCAGGTGGTCATCGCGCCGGGGGAACTGTTCAGCCTCCAGGGTCTGCACGGGCAGCATTTGCGCCTGAGTCATACCTTCGGCGGCGATCACAACCTGGCGGCCGCGCTGGGACTGCTGGGGGATGCGCTGCGCCTGGAATCGATCGAGTGAGTGACAAAAAATAACAACCTCCACTGTGTGGGATCGATCCCATCGCGTTGCGGTCAAACTGCCAGTAAACTGCGACTCACTTCCTGAACCACTCTATTCCAGAGGTTTTGCATGACACTCAGTCCTTTTGCGGGTAAACCGGCACCGGCAGAATTGTTGGTCGACATCCCGCGACTGGTAACGGCCTATTACACCGGCCAGCCTGATGCCGCCATTTCGACCCAGCGCGTTGCCTTCGGCACGTCGGGGCACCGCGGTAGCTCGTTCGACCTGAGTTTCAACGAATGGCACGTGCTGGCGATCAGCCAGGCCATTTGCCTGTATCGCGAAGCTCAGGGCATCGACGGCCCGCTGTTCGTCGGTATCGACACCCACGCGCTGTCCACGCCGGCCGGTGCCAGCGCCCTTGAAGTGCTGGCGGCCAACGGCGTGACCGTGATGATCGCCGCGGGCGACGAGTACACGCCGACGCCGGCCATTTCCCATGCAATTCTCTGCTACAACCGTGGCCGCACCAGCGGCCTGGCGGACGGCATCGTCATCACGCCGTCGCACAACCCGCCACAAAGCGGTGGCTACAAGTACAACCCCACCAACGGTGGTCCGGCCGATACCCACATCACCAAGTGGATCGAAGCCAAGGCCAACGAATTGCTGGCCAACAAGCTCGCTGGCGTCAAGCGCATCAGCTACGAGCAGGCACTGAAGGCCAGTACCACCCATCGTCACGATTACCTCAACACCTATGTCGCCGACCTGATCAACGTGATCGACTTCGACGCCATTCGCGAAGCCAAGCTGCGCCTGGGCGTCGATCCGCTGGGTGGAGCAGGGGTACGCTACTGGTCGGCGATTGCCGAACATTACCGTCTGGACCTGGATGTGGTGAACAAACAGGTCGACCCGACCTTCCGCTTCATGACCGTCGACTGGGACGGCCAGATCCGCATGGACCCATCGTCCAGCCACGCCATGCAAGGCCTGATCGGCCTGAAAGAGCGCTTCGACGTGGCGTTTGCCTGCGACCCTGACCATGACCGCCATGGCATCGTCACCCCGTCCGGTGGTTTGCTGGCACCGAACAACTACCTTGCCGTTTCCATCGACTACCTGTTCCAGAATCGTCCGCAATGGCGCGCCGATGCTGCCGTGGGCAAAACCGTGGTCAGCAGCGGCTTGATCGATCGCGTGGCCAAACGCCTGGGCCGGCGCCTGTACGAAGTGCCGGTCGGCTTCAAGTGGTTTGCCGACGGGCTGTTCGATGGATCCCTGGGTTTCGGCGGCGAAGAAAGCGCCGGTGCCTCGTTCCTGCGCAAGGACGGCGGCGTCTGGAGCACCGACAAGGACGGTTTGATTCCGGCCTTGCTGGCTGCCGAGATGACGGCCCGGACCGGTCGTGATCCGAGCCAGGCCTACCGTGCCTTGACCGATGAACTGGGTGAGCCGTTCTCGGTACGGGTCGACGCCAAGGCCAACCCGGAGCAGAAAGCCCTGTTGAGCAAGCTGTCGCCGCAACAGGTCACCTCGACCCAACTGGCCGGCGAGTCGATCCAGAGCATCCTCAGCCACGCACCGGGCAACGACCAGGCCATTGGCGGTCTCAAGGTCATGACCGAAAACGGCTGGTTCGCGGCGCGTCCGTCGGGTACGGAAGACATCTACAAGATCTACGCCGAAAGCTTTGTCAGCGACGACCACCTCAAGCAACTGGTGGCCGAGGCGCAAACGCTGGTGGATGGTGCCATTTCCGCGAAATAAGCAACGTAACTCCCACTGGAAGTGTATGTAACCCTGTGGGAGCGAGCTTGCTCGCGATAGCGGTCTGTCAGTCAATATCAATGCTGGATGCCAGGCCGCCATCGCGAGCAAGCTCGCTCCCACAAAGGGTTTGCCGCAGCAACTAAAAAGGGGCGACCAACACGGTCGCCCCTTTTCTTTGCGATTGCCCTCAGCAGATCACGCCAAATCCACCAACACAATCTCACTGTCCTCGATGGCAGTCACACGCAGCACCTGCTCATCGGCCACCGCGACACCGTCTCGAGCTTCTGCGCGCAAGCCATTGACTTCAATGACTCCTGTGGCCGGGACCAGGTAGGCACGACGACCGCTGTCCAACAGGTATTCGGCCGTTTCACCGGCCTTCAGATTGGCAGCCACCAGCCGCGCATCGGCGCGGATGCGCAGGCTCTGCTCGTCGCCTTCCTTGCCGCTGGCCAGGGTGACAAAACCTTCGCGCTCGCCTTTCGGGAACGGTTTGGCGCCCCAGGACGGTGCCAGGCCGGTCTCATTCGGGATGATCCAGATCTGGAAAATCCGGGTCGGCGACACTTCCAGGTTGTACTCGCTGTGAGCGATCCCGGTACCGGCGCTCATGACCTGGACGTCACCCGCTTCGGTCCGACCCTTGTTGCCCAGGTTGTCCTGGTGGGTAATGGCGCCTTCACGGACATAGGTGACGATTTCCATGTCCCGGTGCGGGTGCTGCGGGAAACCGGTGCCGGGAGCGATCACGTCGTCATTCCAGACCCGCAGGTTGCCCCAGTTCATGCGCTGTGGATCGTAGTATTCGGCGAACGAAAAATGGTGATGCGCATCCAACCAGCCGTGGTGAGCACCGCCAAGGGTTTTGAAAGGTCTGAGTTCAAGCATGATCGTCTCCAGAAAAGGTTCGTCATGGGGCGAAGCGCCTGAGCCACGAAGCGAGACCGGTGGTTGATGACGGCCATCATCCATCAGGCAACAATCGATAAAAAGCGTAAAAAATGCGGCATTCCCATCGAATCAGTTGATATGAAATAGGCTCGAAACGCTCTCATCCAGCTTTCACTTCATCGCATAAGCCAATGAGTCATAAGCAATTGACTAGAACTCAATGGCAAATGCAGACACCATAGCGCTCAACAGCCTCACACCCTGGAGTCAGTCCGCGTGCCGCAACACACCCCCGATCTTCCGCCTGAACTTCGCCCCCTGGCCGAGATGCCGCTGATCAAGCGCCTGCTCGCCCGGTTCTTCGGTTACAGCCTGACCCGCCTGCACGCACAGCATCGTGCATCGTGGTTGCATGGCCAGGCCGACGGTTTTCGCAGCGGTCACAGCGCCGGGGTCGATTACGGCTATAGGGAAGGCAGACTCGAGGGGTTGGAGGAGGGTCGACAGGTCCTGCTGATCCGCGACTCGCGCTCCACTGAACACCGGCCACCGAATGTCGATGACCTGCTGTTCGACGATTGGCGCCTGCCGTTGAGCGCCGAGTTGAAGAAGCGCATGAAGGCTGATGTTGCCCGGTTGTTGCCGGCCCATGCCCAGCCCAGTGCCGCACAGTGGAAAATGATCTTCAGCGACACGCCGTCCACCTCGGTGATCGCCGGTGCCGGCGCAGGCAAGTCGACCACGCTGGTGCTGCGCATCTTGCTGTTGAGCCATTACCTGGGCTTCGAGCTGAGTTCGATGACGGTGGTGACCTTCACCCGCGAGTCGCGCAAGGACTTCATCAACAAGCTGATCGAACTGTTTGCGCTCTGGGGCCGCGGGATCAGCTTCAAGGAGGCACGGGACCTGGTGCGCACCTTTCACTCGCGGATCCTGCCGATGGTGCGCAGTCTTCCGGGGTTCGAGCGTTTGCAGGCTTTCGAGAACCTCAGCCTGCGGGCTGCACAGGGTGACGAGGAGGTCGACAGCAATCCGTTCGACCTGCGTATCAACGACGCTCAGCGCCAACAGCTCAACGCCTGCTATCACCGTCTGCACAGTAACGACGAGCGTTTTCGCGAGCTGATCAAGCCATTGTCCCGGCATGCCTTGCAACTCAAGGAGCTGGAGCGGGATCATCCGGATGTGCAGAAACGCATGGGCGTCACCGAGCTGGCGGCCAAGCGTGATGAAGAGCTGTGCGACGCCATTGAAGACCTGTGGTTTCGCGCCGGTGCCTGGCCCATCAAAGGCATCGAACCGAATCGCCAGTCGTTCGATATCAACGGCTCGACATTCCACTGTCACGGTTACATCCCGACGCTGGACGCTTGGGTGGTGCTGGGGTTCGATCCTCGGGAGAACCCGCAGGTCATGCGGCCCAATGCCAAGCTGACGGTGCGTGCAGAATGGGCAGTAAAGCGCACCCTGTTTCAAGCTTTCTGCCGTAAGCCTTTGATATGGCTGGATAGTTACGAGTCATCAAAGCGTGTTTTGGCCTCGCTCGCCGGCGATGCCAGCGCCGGGCCGGGCTTCGATTACAAGGTCAAGGGCGAGCTCGCTTCCGCACCCTTGCTCGATTGCTTTGTCGCCGCCGCCGGGTTCATCGAAAACCTCGGGCTGGATGTGCCCAGTGCCGTGGGACAGATGAGCTTCGCCAAGGACGATCCCGACCGGTTCTTCTTCGAGGCCCTGAGCCTTTACTGGCGGGCGCTGGAAGATCATTTGCTCGACCAGAAACCGCCGATCATGACCTACAACCGGATGTTCGCCCTGTTCAGCGAGCATTCGCCGGAGAACCTCAAGCTGCTGAGTGATGAGCTGCTGCGGCCGCTGTCACACCTGATGATCGACGAATTCCAGGACGTCTCGCCGCAAATCGTCTCCTGGATCAGGGCCAGCCTGGCGGAGATCCGCAGTCGCGGGCCGGCCATGCACGTCGGGCGGGGTGCCCAGCGTTCCTCGCTGCTCTGTGTGGGCGATGACTGGCAATCCATCTATGGCTGGCGCGGCAGTTCGCCGAGCTACTTCATGGAGTTCAACAAGGAGTTCCCATCGCCGAGCGCCACCAAGGTCATGCTCAGCGACAACTACCGCAGCCACCAATACATCATCGATGCCGCCGAGCACATCGTGCGCGCAGCACCGGCGATTGCCGGGAAGAAAGCCAAGGCCAGCGGTGAACCCAAGGCATTGCTGCCGGTGAACGTCCTCGATCGTGATGACCAGGGCATGGCGCAGCGCTTGATGGAGCATTACCGAAAGGGTGATTCAATCTTGATGCTTTATCGAAAAAGTAGCGATAAGTCATTGATAGAAGAGCATATTCAGTCGGTAGTTAATGTTGATTCCAGCTTGCCCCATGAAGCTCGCAGGCTCAAGCAACTGACGTATCACAGTGCCAAGGGCCTGCAGGCCGATGCGGTGTTTTTGCTGGGTGACTGCCAACACCTGACCAGTTCGCCTTACAAGAATCAGGTTTACCGGATGGCGGGCCTGGGCAAGGCCGGTGACAGCGAGCCCTACGACAATGCCCAGAGGGACGAGATCCTGCGCCTGGCCTACGTGGGTATTACCCGTGCCGTCAGCCATTGCTACTGGTACGTCGATGCACAAGACACCCAGGCCGCGAACATGCCCAAGGCGTCCGACCGGATCGGCAAGGGCAAGGCGTTCTTTGTCGATCATCGTAAAAGCCAAATCACCGTCTGACTTCTGAATCGACATTTTGTGGGAGCGAGCTTGCTCCGGGCGGCGTTCCGACGATGGACTAAAGCGCGCCGCGTTTCGCCAGTAAATACGCGTTATCGTTAACGACCATCGCGAGCAAGCTCGCTCCTACAGGGGAGTGGACAGGCTTCAGGCATAACTCCTGAAGGCCTCCGGTGGAACGAAGGCTTCAAGTTCATCCTCCACCGCTTCGATTATTCGTTCTACATCCGCGGCATTCATGACGGTGGCGCAAGGAATACCGGCAATGGCGATCATGGTCTCGCCAGTGGCACGATCGAAAAGACGGGCAATCATGCTGCCCGGCGCGTCCATGCTCGCCTCGAAACCCATGGGATGAAAATGCCAGCGCATCAGCTGGCAGGCGTTTGGAAACGTGACCTTACTGAACCCTCTATTCATGTGTTGCCCGCCTTCATTATCGAGCGCTTCCTTTAGCTCATGGTAGGAGGGAAGAACCTTCAATGGCTCAACCAGTGACAGTCTTTAAAAGTAGCATCCGAATGTGAAAAAGAATGTGGTTTTTTCAGGTCGTTTGGCGATTGCCGCCATTTTTTTGATTCAGGTCACGCTTCCTTGATCTTGGCGGCCCGAAGTCCGCATCCGTTTAGTCGTTGAAGACAAAGCGGAAGTTGGGCAAGCTCGGTTTTTTCCGTCGAGACTTTCAATGCACGCCGAGGATGATGGCCCACTGCAAACCCAGGCCACGGGCGGGACGGTCATGCGCTATCACTTGCGCTGGAAACACCGGGACCTGGACGGCGTCATGGCGCTCTATCACCCTGAAGTCCAGTACAACGACTTTTTCCAGAACCGGGTCATGGGCCTGGCCGAATTGCGCGACTATGTGCGCAGCAGCATGCCCCGGGATCCGGATGAAGCGCTGGAGCACTCCGACCGCATTCGACTGGACGGCAACACCGCCTTCATTCAGTACCGCATCACCCTGCGCGGTGGTGAAGGACTGGTGTCGTTTCGCGCCAGCGAGGCGATCACCGTCAAGGACGGGCTGATCTGGCGGGTCAATGAATACGCTTCGCTGGTGCATGAGCAACCCGTCAGCAAAGCCACCTCCGGCCAGCGCCCGGCGGTCAGCCGGCTGGGCCTGTCGCCTCGCCAGTTGAGCTTTATGGCCGATGACCTGCAGCAGTATTTCCAGCGCCAGCAGCCGTATCTTGACCCGGAGCTCGACCTGCAACGGGTGGCGAACGAGTGCGGGTACAGCCGTAACCAGATTTCCTATCTGTTGAACCAGGTGCTGGGCCAGAGCTTCTATCGCTACGTCAACCAGGCGCGCCTGCAACACTTGCTCGCGGCACTGGATGACTCCACGCCACCGCTGCGTATCGATGAGCTGGCGTTCGCCGCCGGATTCAATTCGCTGTCGGCGTTCTACAGCTGTTTCCGCCAGCACACCGGCCAGTCACCCAAGGCTTACGTCAAACAAATTTCTTTGCGTGCACGCGCGCAAGACAGCGCCTGAGCCCACGCACTAGGATCGACGCCATCGAAGTTTTCAGTGGCGGAGTCTTGCATGCCGGCGTGGCGCACTATCAGTTTGTGGATGGACCAGCTCGACGAGCCGTTGTTGGCGCGTCCGGCGCTGGAGCGGGACCTGGATGTGGACGTGGCGATCATCGGCGCGGGCTACACCGGTCTCTGGACCGCGTACTACCTCAAGCAGCAGAAACCGGAGCTGAACATCGCCATTGTCGAAGCACAGACCGCCGGTTTCGGCGCGTCGGGGCGCAATGGCGGCTGGTTGATGGGCAACTTGCTGGGTGAAGATCGCCTGCTGGCCGGTTTGCCGGTCGAAGAGCGCCGCGCTTCCTACGATTTGTTGCATGGCATTCCGGATGAAGTGGAGATTGTCCTCGAACGTGAGGGCATCGACTGTGATTTCCGTAAAGGCGGGGTGCTGTATTGCGCTGCGCGTTATCCGGAGCAGGCGAGCAGCCTGCGTCACTACCTGGACGATCTCCATCGCCAGGGCCTCGACGACAACCATTATCGCTGGCTGAGCCCGGAGCAACTGGCGCAGCAGATCCGCGTCGCCAAACCCTATGGCGGCATCTATGCGCCGCACGTGGCGACCATCCACCCGGCCAAGCTGGTGCGCGGGCTGGCCCGGATGGTGGAGCGCCTGGGGGTGAGGATCTACGAAAACAGCCCGGTCACCCATTGGCAATCCGGCAGCCTGCGCACGGCGAAAGCGTCGGTGCGCTGTCACTGGGTCGTTCCGGCAGTAGAAGGCTACGCCGTCACCTTGCCGCCCTTGGGGCGTTTTCAGATGCCGGTGCAAAGCCTGATCGTCGCAACCGAGCCGCTGTCGGCGGCCACCTGGGATGAAATCGGCCTGAGCCGTGGCCAGGCGTTCAGCGAGGCCAGTCGCCAGGTGACGTACGGCCAGCGCACCGCTGACAACCGTTTGATCTTTGGCGCCCGTGGCGGCTATCAGTTCGCCGGCAAGCTGCGCCACGACTTCGAGCTGACCACCGATGAAAAGGACCTGCGGCGCTACCTGTTCGGCGAACTGTTCCCGCAGTTGAAGAACGTGCAGATCACTCATTCCTGGGGCGGCAACCTGGGCATGTCCCGGCACTTCAAGCCGCACATGCTCTGCGACCGGACCAAAGGCATCGCCTTGTCCGGCGGCTACGGCGGGGAGGGCGTTGGCGCCAGCAACCTCGGTGGACGCACGCTCGCCGACCTGATCCTGGGGCGCGACACCGATCTGGTGCGCCAGCCGTGGGTCATCCCGCAGCGGGGCCTCGACGCGCTCAGGGCCTGGGAGCCGGAACCGATCCGCTGGCTCGGCTACAACGCAATCATCCGCAGCTTTGTCCATGAGGACCAGACCCTGGCCAACCCGGCTACCGCGCCCTGGCGGCGCAAGCTGGCCAGCGGGGTGGCCGGGTTCATGGAAGGTTTCATGCACTAGACGGCGCGCTCTTCATCGACAGGCCATATCGACAGGTAATCCAATGAGCATCACGCAATTCAAGCACACCGCAACCCTGAAACTGGAGGAATCCAACCCGGTCGCCGTGCCCCTGGGCACGCCCGTGGCCGTGGCTTCGACCACCAGCGTCGAACGCGACGATGGCGTCGAGACCGGCGTCTGGGAATGCACCCCGGGGCGCTGGCGGCGGCAGATCGTCGCCCAGGAGTTCTGTCACTTCATCCAGGGCCGCTGCACCTTCACCCCGGACGGCGGTGAACCGCTGTACATAGAAGCGGGCGACGCACTGATGTTGCCGGCCAACAGCCTCGGTATCTGGGACATCCAGGAAACCGTGCGCAAGACCTACGTCCTGATTTTCTGATCCTTGATTGCCTGCCAACAAAAACAACCTACAGGAATCGACTCATGCTCCGAAAGACACTGACCCTGGCTCCGCTGCTGCTGGTTGCATCGATCAGTCAGGCGGGCGAAACCGTCAAAATCTATAACTGGTCGGATTACATCGCGCCGGACACCACGAAAGACTTCCAGAAAGAAACCGGCATCGGCTTCACCTACGACGTCTACGACAGCAACGAAACCCTCGATGGCAAGCTGATGACCGGCAAATCCGGCTACGACGTGGTGTTTCCGTCCAATCACTTCATGGCGCGGCAGATTGAGGGCGGCGCACTGAAGAAGCTCGACAAGAGCCAGTTGCCGAACTGGAAAAACCTCAACCCGGTATTGCTCAAGGCCTTGCAGACCAACGATCCGGGCAACGAGCACGGCTTCCCGTACCTGTGGGGCAGCACCGGCATCGGCTACAACATTGCCAAGGTCAAGGCGGTGCTGGGCGACAACGCCCCGGTGGATTCCTGGGACTTGATTTTCAAGCCTGAGAACATGCAGAAGTTGCAGAAGTGCGGCGTGGCCATCCTCGACAACGGTCCCGAACTGCTGCCGGCCGCATTGAATTACCTCGGCTTGCCGCCTCACAGCAAGAACCCGGAAGACTACAAGAAGGCTGAAGCCTTGCTGTTGAAAGTGCGGCCGTATGTGAGCTATTTCCACTCGTCCAAGTACACCAGTGACCTGGCCAACGGCGATATCTGCGTCGCGGTCGGTTTCTCCGGCGACATCCTGCAAGCGGAAAACCGCGCCCGGGAAGCCAACAATGGAATCGACATCGGTTATGCGATTCCCAAGGAAGGCGCGGCCATCTGGTTCGACATGGTCGCGATGCCGGTCGACGCTCCGGACGAAAAGGCCGGTTACGCCTTCATGAACTATCTGCTGCGCCCGGACGTCATGGCCAGCGTCAGCAACTACGTGCACTACGCCAATGGCAACGAGCAGGCTGACAGCCTGATCGACCCGGCGATCAAGAACGACACCAAGGTTTACCCAAGCCCGGAAATGATGGGGAAACTCTTTGCCCTGGAAGCCATGCCATTGAACATCGACCGGGTTCGCACGCGCGTGTGGAACAAGATTCGCACCGGCAGTTGAAGACCGGTCAGGCAATCGGGACAGGATGTCCCGTTGCCATCTTTGTCAGCCGACCGGCTCGGCTGCGCAACTCATCTGGCCTGAGCCGGGTATCTGGAAAAAAACCTCATCGCCGATTTGCCAGAAGCTGTAGCTGCCTTTGTAATCCTTGCCCGTGTACTGGGTACCGGAATTGTTCGGCACCTGGTTAAGCGTCACCGAGGCGTTGGCCCATTTCAGGAACACCACGCCCGGTTCGACCGTAAAGAAGGTCGCGGCAACCAATGGGTTAAACCCTGCGCAACGATAAGCCAAGGGGCCTTCGGAGAGCCTGCTGGGGTCCCTGGTTCTGGCAATGGCCGAACCCTGGCGCAGTTGGAACGCACGCTCGGCATAACTGGCGATGACGCACGCCTTGGCTTGCGGCCCGGCACCACACTGGTTACGGGACTCCATCCAGAACCGCTGGTCAATCTCGACTTTATTCGGGCGCGGCACTGAATGTTCGTCGGTGAGCGCCAGGCGATAAAGACGATCGAGTTCCAGGTCCATGCGCGCCAGCTGCGCGTCGTGACAGATAAGCTTTTCGGTGGATACCTGGGGCGTGGTGCAATCGAAACTGGTTTTGTAAGTTGGCAAGGGTTTTGGCTTTGCCTTTGTCGCGGCGTCACAAAGGCTCGCCGTCACGCACGCGCTGACGGCGAGCATAGAGGCCAGAAGTGGCATGACCATTTTCATTTCGGCGTCACCTGAGTCTATGCGTGATGCCCGTATTGCAACGCCTGTGTCCAAGCGTTGCACAGTCATTCGGTCGCACGGGGTCTATCGAGTGTAAGGCAGTGCTCGAAACCTGCCACATCGTGCCAGGAGAAACGTCAGTCTTCCGCGCGAATCGTTGCCACTTCGTCGGCCCTGACTTTCACCATCGCACCCGAAATGTCCTCGAACTCAAAGAATCCGTCCTTGGTTTTGGTCTTCGGCATGTCCTTGGTCAGGTACTGAGTGCCGTTCTGCAGGGTCACCACCGTCGGCGTCGAGCAGCCGGCCAGCATCAGCAGGGCCATTGCGGCCAGGGGTAAACCCAAAGTCTTGATGTCCATGATCACCTCCCGTTCGTTTTGAAGCAGTGCCATCCGCTCGCGCCTGTCACTGCATGCCTATGGCGGTTGGTGCCGCCAGGGGGCAGAAAGTTCTACTGCCCGGGAAATATTCCGTACAGCGCCTCCATTTATCCTTTTCCGATTGCGCCACGCGGTGTGGAACTGGTATCTGTATGCATAACCAGTACCTCTCGCCATGGCCCTTTTTCCAGTGACCGCAAATCCTCTCGACGATCCGTTCTACTACTTGAACAACTTCATGCAAGTGCTTGATTGGCTTGAGCAGCGCTTTGCCGATGTACTGAGCGTCGACGAGCTGCGTTTCATTAATGAGTTTAAGCGGTTACCCCGTGAATCGCAGGCACTGCTGGTCAGAATGGTCATGCGCAAGGGCATTCATTTCAGGGCCGGCAAACTGCATTACGACGAAATTGGCGATATCCCCGGCGCCGCCGGCCCGCTGTTGGCACTCGGTTGGGTCGATGAGCGTATGCCGCTGGCGGTCGAGGAACTGTTCGAACTGCTGCTCAAGGGTGAAATCCTCCAGACCTTCGGCGCCGTCATCGATCAACCCAAAGGCAGGAAAACCGATTGGCTGCCAGCGCTGAGCGAGCAATTTCCCCAGGCGCAAAGCTTCAACGACTGGTGCCCGTGGCTGGATGAGCGCCTGCTCAGCCTGACCATCATGGAGTTGTGCGATCGCCTGCGCCTGATGTTCTTCGGCAACCTGTACCAGGACTGGTCGGAGTTCGTGCTGGCCGACCTGGGTATCTACACCTACGAAAAAGTCGAATTCAGCGCCGAGTCCCGCGGCTTGCGCAGCCGCGACGACGTGGATGCCTGTGTCCTCCTGCACGCGTACCAGCAACAATTCGAAGCCGGTGAAGCGCTGGAAGAGGTGGCCGGGCGCATCAAGGGCCTGGCGCTGGACAATCCCTGGTTGCAACGTCGGCGCGGCAAGCTGCTGTTCCAGATGGGCCAGTATTGCGAACGCATTGCGGATTTCGCCATGGCCCTGGATCTCTACCGCGAATGCGCTTATCCGGGTGCGCGTGCGCGGCTCATTCGCGTGCTGGAGCGCAGTGGGGAGTTCGAGTTGGCGCTGGATCTGGCCGAGCAGGCCGAACAGGCACCGGAGAGTGCCGCCGAACACCAGCAGTTGCTCCGCGTGCTGCCACGATTGCGGCGCAAACTCGGCGGGCCGCCCATCAAGCGGGCGGCGCCTCGGGAAATGCAGCGCCTGGACCTGCAACTGCCAAGAGTCGATCCGGCAGTGTCGGTCGAGTTTTACGTTCAGGCGCATCTGGCTGAGGATTCAGCACCGATCCACTACGTCGAAAACAGCCTGGTCAACTCACTGTTTGGCCTGCTGTGTTGGCCTGCGATCTTCGCGCCTTTGCCGGGTGCGTTTTTTCACCCGTTCCAGCGCGGGCCGGTGGATTTGCTCAGCGAGGACTTCCAGGCCCGCCGGGCCGAACTGTTCCAGGCCTGCCTGGCCGAACTCGAAGACGGGCGCTATCGGCAGACCATTCGCCAACGTTATGCCGCCAAGTGGGGCGTGCAGTCGCCGTTCGTGTTCTGGAGCGTGCTCAGCGAAGAGTTGCTGGAGCAAGCCCTCGATTGCCTCCCCGCCGAGCACCTCAGGCACTGGTTCAACCGCCTCTTGCTGGATATCAAGGCCAATCGCGCCGGCATGCCGGACCTGATCCAGTTCTGGCCAGAGCAAAAGACCTACCGCATGATCGAAGTCAAGGGCCCGGGCGATCGCCTGCAGGACAACCAGTTGCGCTGGCTGGAGTTCTGCCATGAACACCAGATGCCCATCGCCGTGTGCTACGTGCAATGGGCGGAGCAGGACGCTTGAGCTACAGCATTGCGGTGCGGGCGCTGTGCGAGTTCACCGCCAAGGCCGGCGACCTCGACCTGCGCTTCACGCCGTCGCCCACTGCGCTGGAGGGCATTGTCGGGCACCGCACGGTGGCCTCGCGGCGCAGCGAGGGTTACCAAAGTGAAGTCGCCCTTGAGGGCCAGTTTCAGACATTGACGGTCAAGGGCAGGGCGGATGGCTATGACCCAGGGCAAAACTGCCTGGAAGAGGTCAAGACCTACCGCGGTGACTTGAGTAAACAACCGGCCAACCACCGGCAGCTGCATTGGGCCCAGGCGAAAATCTACGGCTGGTTGATGTGCCGCCAACTGGATCTGCCCCGGATCAACCTGGCGCTGGTGTATTTCGACATCGTCAGCGAAAAGGAAACCTGCCTGGTCGAGCCCTTCGAGGCCGCGCAACTGCAACAGTTCTTCGACCAGCATTGCGCGCGCTTCCTGCAATGGGCGCAACAGGAAGTCGTCCACCGTGACGGGCGCAATCTCGCGGCGCAGCGCCTGGCCTTTCCCCATGCCGACTTTCGGCCGGGGCAGCGCCATCTGGCCGAGTCGGTGTTCAAGGCCGTCAGCACAGCGCGCTGCCTGATGGCGCAGGCGCCCACCGGAATCGGCAAGACCCTGGGCACCCTGTTTCCCATGCTCAAGGCACTGGCACCGCAGAAGCTGGACAAAGTGTTCTTCCTGACAGCGAAAACCCCTGGACGCAAGCTGGCCCTGGATGCCGCGCAAGTGTTGCTGGCCAGTGCCGATGCGCCACCGTTGCGGGTGCTGGAGATGATTGCCCGGGACAAGGCCTGCGAACATCCGGACAAAGCCTGCCACGGTGAGTCCTGCCCACTGGCCCGGGGGTTCTACGATCGCCTGCCGGCCGCGCGGCAGGCGGCCAGCCAACTGAGCCTGCTGGACCAGGGCGCCCTGCGCGAGGTTGCCCTGGCACACGACGTCTGTCCGTACTATCTGAGCCAGGAAATGGCGCGATGGGCCGACGTGGTGGTTGCCGACTACAACTACTACTTCGATTTCAGCGCATTGCTGTTCGGTCTGGCCCAGGCCAATCACTGGAAGGTCGCGGTGCTGGTCGACGAAGCGCACAACCTGGTGGAGCGCGGCCGGCAGATGTACAGCGCCAGCCTCGATCAGGCGACCTTCAACGGCGTGCGCAAAACCGCACCCGAAGCGCTGAAAAAGCCGATGCAGCGAGTCAACCGCGAGTGGAATGCCCTGCATGACGCGCAAACCGGCGCCTATCAAGCCTATGACAAGGCGCCGGAAAAGCTGCTTCAGGCACTGTCATCGTGCAGCGCCAGCATCGGTGACTACCTGAACGATCACCCACAAGGGCTGGACAGCGCACTGCAAGGCTTCTACTTCGACATGCTGCAGTTTTGCCGGGTGGCCGAACTGTTCGATGAGCAGTTCCTGTTCGACATCAGCAAGCGCGACCTCGAACGCAAGCGCAATCTCTCGCAGCTGTGCCTGCGCAATGTGGTACCCGCAGGGTTCATCCGCCCGCGCCTGGCTGCTGCGCGCAGCACGGTGCTGTTTTCCGCGACCCTCAGCCCCCGGCACTATTACGCCGATTTACTGGGAACGCCGGCCGATACGGTGTGCATCGACGTCGAGTCGCCGTTTCATGCCGATCAATTGCAAGTGCACATCGTCAACCAGATCTCCACGCGGTTCGTGCATCGCCAGTCCTCTCTCGAACCGATCGTGGACCTGATCGCCAGGCAGTTCTGCAAGCGTCCCGGTAATTACCTGGCGTTTTTCAGCAGTTTCGATTATTTGCAGCAGGTGGCGCAGCTACTGGCCGAGAAACATCCGCACATCAGCCTGTGGTCGCAGTCCCGAGGCATGGGCGAGGCGCAACGCCAGCAGTTTCTCGACCAATTCCACGCCGACGGCCAGGGGGTCGGCTTTGCGGTACTGGGCGGGGCCTTTGGTGAAGGCATCGATTTGCCCGGTGCCCGGTTGATCGGCGCGTTTATCGCGACGTTGGGGCTGGCCCAGCTCAATCCGGTGAACGAGCAACTGAAACGACGGATGGCCGCCATCTTTGGCGCCGGTTACGACTACACCTATCTGTTTCCCGGTGTACAGAAAGTGGTGCAGGCCGCCGGACGGGTCATCCGTACGCAACAGGATCAAGGGGTAGTGATGTTGATCGACGACCGTTTTGGCGAGAGCAAGGTCAAACAATTGTTGCCGCGTTGGTGGGCTTTCCAAATTCCCGGCATGACGCATACTCCAGAGAAATAATGAGGCGGTGGGATCCATGAGCGAAGATCGAACCAAGGTCAGTGCCATCGAAGACGGTCGTTTTCGGCTATTGATCGATGCGGTGATCGACTATGCGATCTACATGATTGATCCAGACGGCATCATTACCAGCTGGAATGCCGGCGCCAGGCGTTTCAAGGGGTATGAAGAGGCCGAGATCCTCGGTGAGCATTTCTCGCGCTTCTACACCGATGAGGATCGCCGTGCCGGCTTGCCCCAGCAGACACTGGACACGGCGCTGGGTGAAGGGCGTTTCGAGGGCGAAGGCTGGCAGGTGCGCAAGGACGGCACCCATTTCTGGTCCCATGTGGTCATCGATCCGATCTTCGACCCGTCGGGCACCTTGCTGGGTTTCGCCAAGATCACCCGCGACCTGACTGACCGCAGAGTGGCCGAGGAAATCCTCAAGCAAAGCGAACAGCAGTTCCGCCTGCTGGTACAGAGCGTGACCGACTATGCGATCTACATGCTTTCGCCGGACGGACGCGTGAGCAACTGGAACCTTGGCGCCCAGCGCATCAAGGGTTACTCGCCGGAAGAAGTCATTGGCCAGCATTTTTCGATCTTCTATACCCCGGAAGATCGCGAAGCCCGCGAACCACAAAGGACGCTGGACATCGCCAAGCGTGAAGGGCGCTTTGAAAACAAGGGCTGGCGCATGCGCAAGGATGGTACGCGGTTCCTCGCCCACGTCATCGTCGATCCGATCTGGGGCGATACCGGCACCTTGCTCGGTTTTGCCAAGATTACCCGTGATATCACTGACGTCACGCAAGCACAGCAGGTGCTGGAACAAACTCGGGAGGCCTTGTTCCAGGCGCAGAAAATGCAAGCCATCGGCCAGCTCAGTGGCGGCATCGCCCACGATTTCAATAACCTGCTGACGGTGATCCTCGGCAATCTGGAAATCGTGCGCAAACGGGTGACGGACAATCCCAAATTAACCCGCTTGATCGACAACGCTACCCAGGGTGCCTTGCGCGGCGTTTCCCTGACCCAGCGCATGCTGGCGTTTGCCCGACGCCAGGAACTCAAGTCGGAGCCTGTGCGGATACCGGCCTTGGTGGAAGGCATTTCCGGGCTGTTGCGCAGTTCCCTGGGGCCTTCGGTGAAAATCGAAACGCGTTTTCCCGAAGATCTCGAGCCGGTGATGGCGGACCTCAATCAGCTGGAACTGGCCGTACTGAACCTGGCCACCAACGCCCGTGACGCCATGCCCAACGGCGGGACCATCAGCTTCAGTGCCAGAAACCGTGAAGTGACCGACAGCGCCACCTCATCTCTTGCCCCGGGAAGTTACGTCTGCCTGAGCATTGCCGATACCGGCGAGGGCATGGATGAAACCACGCTGGTCTCGGCGATGGACCCGTTTTTCACCACCAAGGGCGTCGGTAAAGGCACGGGCCTGGGGTTGTCCATGGTTCACGGTTTTATTGAACAACTGGGCGGGCGATTCATCCTCAAAAGCCAGAAGGACCATGGCACCACCGCCGAACTCTGGTTGCCGGTCGCCACCGGTGATTCGCCCGTCAAACCGGTCGCCGAAGCGCCGGCCGTGACGGGACCAGGCCTGAGCGTGTTGGTGGTGGACGATGACAGCCTGGTGTTGACCAGCACCTGCCTGCTGCTCGAGGACCTCGGGCATCGGGTCATCAGTGCGCCTTGCGGTGCCAGGGCGCTGGAACTGTTCAACAGTGAACCGCAGATCGATCTGGTCATCACCGACATGGCCATGCCACAGATGAGTGGGGCACAACTGGCCAATGCCATCAGGAGCATGCGACCGGACGTGCCGATCATCCTCGCCACCGGTTATGCCGAACGGCTGGAAGGCTTTGCCGCGCATCTGCCGCGTTTGCCGAAACCTTTCACCCAACTCAACCTGGTGGAAATCATTGCCTTGGCGATGAAGTGACGCGGCGGTTGTGCTGTTCATAGCGGGCCAGCATCGGCTGGGTGCTGATGCCGTGGACCAGAATGCTCAGGGCCACCACCGAGAGCGTCAGGTCGGCACACAAGGTGGCCACCGAAGGCGACAGGTCGTGGTTCAAGGCGTAGAACAGGTAGTAGAAACTGCCGATGCCGCGAATGCCGAACCAGCCGATCAACCAGCGTTGCGGGCCGTTGAGCAGCGAACCCCAGGGCATCAGCCAGACTGCCAGCGGGCGAATCATCCCGAACAGCACCAGGGCGAGCACCAGCGCCCGCCAGTCCCAGTGTGCAACCAGCACGACCCCGAGCAAGGTGACCAGAAACACTTCCATGGCCCGTTCCACCAGGCTGCCGAACGACAGCATGTCGCCCATCATGATCCCGGCAGCGACTTGCGTGTCTTCCAGGTGGTCCACATTGCCGGCCACGGCCGCTTCGGGTTCGACATGCTGATGACCGACCACCGCCTGGACCAGATGTTCGGCCGGTGCATGGGTGTCACCGCTTGTCTTGACCTCGGCCTGGCGCAAGCCCAGGCCGGCTGCAAACACCGAGAGAAACCCATAGCCCTGGAGGGTTTCGGCCACGACATAGGCCAGTGCGATCAGGGCCAGGGCCAGGTAATCATTGGGTGAGAAGGTGCTGTCGGCATTCTTGATGCGCATGAACAAGGTCAGGCGGCCAATGCCGCGCCCCATCCAGTAACCGGTCAGCAGTCCGGCGGGCACGGCCCATAGCAGACGCTTGAACGCCCAGTCGTCGAGCCAGGCCCCTGTATTGTCACTGTGTTGCAGAAACAACAAGCCGAGGATGACGAAGGGGAATGCGATGCCATCGTTGAAACCGGCTTCACCGGTAAGCCCGAACCTGACCGGGTCGTAATCCCTGGCATCGCTGACCTGTACCAGAGAGGCCAGGACCGGATCGGTGGGCGCCAGAATCGACCCGATCAACAGCGACGGCCCCCACGGGAGCCCAAACCCGAAATGCAGCAACAGGCTTACACCGGCAATGGTCAGGATCATCACCGGACCCGCCAGGGCAAATGCCACCCGCCATCGGCGATCGCCCAGGGGCAAGCGCAACTTCAACCCGCAGACAAACAGCGAAAAAAGTACCGCTACTTCCGATAGATGCTCCATCCAGGAGGCGGCATCCTTGACATCCAGCCTGAGCAAACCCAGGCCCGCCGGACCGATGGCGACACCCAGCACCAGGCAGACCGCCGAGGTGGTCACGGGCAACCAGCGCAGGTAGGACGAGGTCAGCGCCAGTGTCAGCAATACGGCCCCCAGCACCGCCACCCAGGCCGTGAAGTTCATCAACCGACAGGCGCGCGCAAGTACTCAGGGCTGAGCACGTTGAACCACACCAGGATCATCGTGACCAGAATGGTGACCAGCACCAGCAGCCCGACGCCCCACACGCATGCGGCGTTGAGCAAGCCTTGTTCCTTGCGCTCGTGCATGAAGGTCGGCAAACCGATGAACAACAGGAACGTCGAATACGTCGATGCCGCCGCCAGCACCGCAATGGCGAGCCAGCGACCGGGGTACAGGCCTGCCAGGCCCGCGATAAAGAAGGGCGTCACCGTGTAGGCCACAAAACCGATGCATTGATTGAGCGTTGGCCGGGCCTCGAAGGTCCGGGACATCCAGCGGATGAACGCTCCCATCACGACCACGCCGGCAACGATGGTCAGGTACAGCAACACACAAAGTTGCAGTGCGCTGTGGGTGCTGAGCCGGACGGTTTCGTTTTCCGCCAGGCTCCAGCCGACGTAAGTCGTACCGAAAAACAGGCACACGGCGGGAATCAGTGCCAGTAGCAGCAAATGAGCGAGGTAATGACGTGGATGGGCTTCCTCTTCCTTGCGGATATCCAGCCAGGCGAAGTTCGGTTGAGTGAACAGCTTGACAATGGGTGCGGACATGACGACCTCCAGCGATCAGGGCCTATACGGTGTGGAACGCTGGAGGAAGTCTGGGGTTCAATTTTTCGACCCTGTCACAGGATCGGTTTGCCGCCGGTGACGCCGTAGCGCTGGCCCGTGATGTAACTGGCTTCATCCGAGGCCAGCAGCACATAGATCGGTGCGACTTCCACGGGTTGGCCCGGGCGACCCAGGGAGGTATTGGCGCCGAAATTCCGTACCGTCTCGTCAGACATGGTCGAGACGATCAATGGCGTCCAGATCGGTCCGGGAGCAACGCTGTTGACGCGGATATTCTTCGGCCCAAGCATTTGTCCGAGGCCGGCACTGAAGTTGGCGATCGCGCCCTTGGTGGTCGCGTAGGCCAGCAGCGTCGGGTTGGGCAAGTCGGAATTGACCGAACTGGTGTTGATGATCGAACTGCCGGGTTTCATGTGCTTCAGGGCCGCCTGGCAGATTCGGAAAATGGCGGTGATGTTGACGTCGAAGGTCATCACCCACTCCTCATCCGAGATGTCTTCGAGGTTGTCGTGAGTCATCTGGAATGCGGCATTGTTGACCAGTACGTCGATGCGCCCGAAGTGTTCGGCGGTTTTTTCCACCAGGGCCCGACAGTGCGCCTTTTGCGCCAGATCCCCCGGTAGTAACAGGCACTGGCGGCCGGCCTGCTCGACCCAGCGGGCGGTTTCCTGTGCGTCTTCATGTTCATTGAAGTAGGCGACGGCCACATCGGCGCCTTCACGGGCGAAGGCGATGGCAACTGCGCGGCCAATGCCGCTGTCGCCACCGGTGATCAGGGCGATTTTATTGGCCAGGCGACCGCAGCCTTTATAGGAATGCTCGCCGCAATCCGGAACGGGGTCCATGGCGCTCTGTGTGCCGGGGACCGGTTGATGCTGTTTGGGGAAGGGCGGTTTTGGATAATCGGTCATCATTGATCTCCAGTCTCAAGGCCAGGATGTCAGAGGGTTGACTGTGGCGATGTGAAAGGAGTTCGGTTGGATTTTTGAACAAACGCGTTGCGCTGGCGTTCATCGCGAGCGAGCTCGCTCCCACAGGGATCCGGGCTGTTGTTGAGGGGCGGATCAGGCCTTGAGATGGCGCAAACTGCGCTCCATCCGCACGATGCAGATGACTTGTAGGAGCG
>Ga0207428_10001410_pt1 | contig 25312 bp, 28 predicted proteins | sample RhiMethybrSRZTD1_FD_187600 | JGI IMG/M metagenome (GOLD analysis project Ga0207428, IMG submission 187600) | Populus rhizosphere microbial communities from Tennessee, USA - Rhizosphere MetaG P. TD hybrid SRZTD1 (SPAdes) (version 3) | ecosystem: Host-associated > Plants > Roots > Rhizosphere >...
GGTTCGGGACTTGCGAACTTTGTATGAAGTCGGGCTCTAAAAGTAAATAGGAGAAACACCGATGCGACAAATCAATGTATTGGTCCTGCTCCTTTCAGCTGCGTTCCTCTCAATGGGCATGGTTCAGCCCGGATATGGGATGTCATTTGGGAACCATCATAACGACAGCGGTCCTGCGAATTCGAGCATCAATAGGGGCAATGGCGGAAATGGATACACGATATCTGGTGCTACACTGGATGCTCAACCCTATCAAGTTCCAGTCCCAGTTCCTGAACCTGCGTCTGTTGTCCTATTGGCATCCGGTTTGTTAGGTGTGGGTTTATGGCGTTGGACAAAACGATCGTAACTGACTGGAGTAAGGAGAGCCTTAGAAGACTCGCAGCGGGCTCCCGAACATACGTTGACAAAGGAAACATCATGCCGTCACGCGTAAAATTGCCCCCAATGGTGCTCGTAGTCGAAGATGATCATTCCATGAGGGAACTGTGCACGCGGGCACTCGAACGGGTGGGAATCCAGGTGATTTGCTGTGATACCAGCATGAAAGCCTCAAACTACATGCACTTGCACGGTCACCGGATCGCATGCATTTTGGCCGACGTGGTGCTAGGAGCGCCAACCTTCAAGGGGAGTAATCTAACCCACGAAGGCAATGGCGCCCGCTTATTGCCCCTGCTCAAATATGTGTCTCCCTCGGCTGTCGCCGTGCAAATGTCAGCCTACTCCGTAGCCGAGCTTTCCTCGATGGGGTACAAGGTAGAAGTTCCCCACTTTCTTCACAAGCCGTTTACACCAGAGAAGCTTCGCGCTATGGTGAATCAACTCCTACCTCATCTCAACATCCCTCGAGTGCTGACGTTGCCGGCAGACGAGGTGGTGTGGGACTTATAACCTCGACAGTTGCTGGAAAGACGGATACGGTCTCAAAGACTCTGCCACGTGCACAGCAGTGGAGGTCATCCGGACTGATGGAGTCCAGCCTGAACACTATTTATGACGGAGATGGGAATTAGCCCGTGCTTGGAGTGCAGTCGGGTGGTATAGCCCGCGACTAGTTCAACCTCTTCTGAGGTGAATTGGGGTCCATTTCGTTGAGGAAGACATCGCATAGGGGGGGGCGAATTCGGCAACCTCTCTTCGGACGCGCATGATTGCATCACCTCCCATGTGAATCCTCGAGTAGCGACCGAACCGGTCATTATCATTTCGGCTTTTTACAGACCACTTCGCCACAGCGCTCACAGACGTAATTTTCGGTGGGATGCCCGCCCTCGTCCTCTTCAAGCGATAGAATTTTATGAGGGCACTTAGGCAGCTGAAGTCTTCTCCAGGTCTCTCGGAGTGATTCGGCTTTGCTAGCTTTCATAATCAGCGAAAGGAAAAGAAAGGCAAGCAAGGACACGCGTTCCTATTACGGCGCGAGCCAAAATTGCACAAATAAGCCGATCGTCATAACGATTGTGAGCCCTGTTATTGCCCACGTCAGACGAATTATGGTCGAAGCGCATTCGTCGCGTCACTGCCAGACCACTGGCCTAGGGGAACTGATCACCCATGGCTCCTCCGTAATAGGGTAAAGAACTATATCACCCGTGGGGGAGCCTGCCAACCAATTTAACAGTGTGACTGCTCTTAGGCGTCCATAAATCTTTCATTTTAGGGAGGGGTCTAAAAAATACAAGTATTAGATTTTTAAAAGCCCACGGGGAATGTTCTCTTATGATACCCCCTGAAATATCGCGATACGTATGAAAAGAATTCGAGGCTGGGCATGTGAACACGTCGGGATAGGCCGGACCTTCAAGCAGATCGACTATGCAAGCGTGAGTCGGCAGAACTGTGGTCCGGCTATTTGAGGTAGTCTGATAGAGGCGCCTTATCACTATTCGGGGCGTCGTCGAGCCGAGGCCGTATGTGATGAGGAGCCCGCGCCTTCATTTCCAGGTCCACACGTTTCAAGGCGTTCAACTGCTTAGCAAGTTCTTCGATCGCTTTATCTCGATGCAGCAGGTCAACTAGCCAGTTGGTCGTCTCATACGTGACCTTATTATCATCGGTTGAAGACGGCGTCCCGAGCACGGTGAGCCAGGAACGACTGAGCTGCCCAACCTGGCTCTTGGGAGCCAGACGGACGACTTCCCGAAAATGAACCGCAGCGTCTGTGGGATTCTCTGAGAGTGTGAACAGCCCTTGCATAAAGTGCACGCGGTCGCAGGATCGGTCCCGCTCACATGCGCTAAGCCGGTGGTCGCTGATAATGCTCAAGGGAACGGTCGTCTTCATTGACGCAACCTTGGCCTCTGCGGGACACTCAATGGGTACTGTTGGGGGCGCCGTCATGCAGCCCGAGAGACCCACCAACCCTCCTAGGAGGAGGCTGGCTCGCTTATGCATGCGCAACATATTGCCCTGTAGGTGATAGTACGAGTGGAAGCGTAACGTGCATCGTCGTTCCTTTTCCCAATTCGCTTCGGCCCAAATTATCCCTCCATGCCCCATAAAATGCTGAGCCGTCTATGGTGCATTAGGATCAACGAGATCGACCGGTATGCCAATCCTTCATCAGGCTTTGTCGGCCAGCGACGGAGAGAACTTAACTGTACGTCCGCACTAAGACAGTGTGTTGAATGCGTCCATCCATCTTTGCAAAATCGTCAACACACAGAGTTGCTTACATCGTTCCTGCGAAGAAGACCTAAGGACAGGAAAACGACCGGGTCGCAAGGCTCACACAGAGGAGACAACTCAGCCAATTAAAAGTGCGCCGCTCGCCGCTATACCGTAAAGCGGCGAAGGTACGTTCGCAAGTGAGATAACATCGCCTGATCGATCCAGAGGAATTCTAGGCCACACTCCTCGGCTCGACTCCATCGCACAATGGCGACATTAATTTTGATCGTCTCGGTTGACGGCAAGAACATTTTTAGCGTCACGTGACTACCGACTCGAGGAGGGGTCGCACTACTGAGCTTACACCCTGTTTCCGACAGATCCTGCAGTTGGCCAGCAGTCGTCATTTCGCCCTCTAACGTGACAGGGCCGCGCACGATAACGCGACGCTGCTTCCGAGGCATCAAGCGAAGCGATGACACCGTCCCGGCATCGGAAACCTCTGCTCTCCCTCTACTAGGGAGCAGTTGTAAAACCGCCTCGTGGAAGACTTCCCCCCGAAACGGTTTCTGAAGAATCGGCGCATGGGGAGGCACCCCTTGCGCGCGTAACTTGGCTGGCGGCTGTCCCGAGATAAAGAGAATATTCACCGTCGACCATCGGACGAGGACTTCATGCATAAGTCCGACTCCATTCATCACGCGGGTCCTTCGTGGGGTCCCACAGAGTTGAAACATCGGAGGAGGCAGCATGTAATCAAGGACGATGACATTCACCGCAGATGTTTCTAAATATCGCAAGGCTTCTTCGGCCGATCCCACCGCGGCCACGTGTAATCCATCGTGACGCAAGGCCCGTGTACACAACAGTTGCGTATCCTCTGAATCATCGACGATCAGAACGGATGGAAGGCCGCTCATGGACGACGGCGAAGGGCTGGTTCGTGGCAGGACCGACGGCTCGGCCAGAAGTGCGGCGAGGCACGTGTCGAGGAACAACTGGACGTTCATGAAGCTGCCAGAGGTGGCCGTCGCTAACTTGAGTTCGTGAAAGTCACGCATGTATGAAGAGTCCGGCCCAAAGGCTAGGCCCAAGGCCTTCACAATCTGTTGTTCAAGTGCAGCAGTTTCTTTTTGTAAGTGCTGCTGCATAATTTCAGCCGGCAAGGACACCGTATTGCCTGGGGCAAAGTAATCGCCCCAGATTCCTTCCATCTTTTCTTGGAGCTGCCGAAGTGTCCTCACGGCGGTCGCTTGTGCTTGAGCACTCGGGAGAAGTCGCTTCGAAGGGTTCATAGCGACCGGTACTACAACGGGGAGGTGGGAGAAGGTGTATCTGAGAGCAATGTGCGAAGCGCGGCCACGAGTGTGTTCAGAGGGCATGGCTTGCGGAGCAGAACGAACCCGTCCAGGCACAGGCCAAGCCGTTTCAAATGCTCATCTGAATGGCCAGTAAACAGGGCCACTTTCAGCGCCGGTCGGAGTTCAAGGGCCCGCCGGGCCACGGCTACACCATGCGGCAGGCTGTCATGTGCCTCTGAGTCCGGCCAGAGTTCATGTGGCGTCAGGCCAATATCAGTGAGCAGGAGATCCAATGGGCCAGCATGCGCCTCACAGAGGGCCAAAGCCTTCTCCCCAGAGGCAGCAGTGAAGACGTCGAATCCATGGGCTTTCAACCCCGCGCTGAGCATGTACCGTATAGACTGTTGGTCATCCACGAGGAGCAAGGTTGGTCGGGCGTTGCTGACAGCGAGTCTCGATTCGTCCATAGCGCCTTTCATCGGAATAGCTGAATAGCGGAATAACGAAGGTTCCGCGGTTCAACTTCAGAGCGCTGGTTTGACTCCAGTAACCTACATCACACTAGTCAACCTATCGGTGTTTGATTGTGAAATCTTAAATGACACCAAGATTTGACATACTGAGTATGCTGTGCGTTTGGCGTGCAATATCTTCAGCGGGCCGTGTCCAGAAGCCGTCATCGTTGCCGAAGTTATCACAGAGGATGGGCATCGAGAGGCGTACTCTTCTTTCAGGAATCCAGCGAACACCAGCAATACACCCCCTCCGGGCTACCCAGTAGAGGAGGGATCGTCTTGGGCGAATGTTTAGCATTAGTGTGCATGCGCTTCACGACGCATCTTCAATCCCCTTGACCGTTTTCTTGCTTTCCATGTCCCCGCGTGTGGCTCTCTGAGACGATCTGGCGCTTCAATCAAGGAGTACTTGATAGTGTGATGCCCCGACAGGGTCGTATGTGCTTTTCCTCTCGCGTGGGCGGTCGCATAGTCATCGGAAATTCTTAGAAGACCACACGCCTTGCAACAAAGGAGCACGGCTGTGATGGAATGGAGTTCCATATTTCTTTATCGGAGCATCTGCGGTAGTACTGGATGCGGGATGTCTGAATTACTTGGTGGGTCAGCGGCGGGATATCAGTTTGCACTAATCCCATTCTCTTTCACCGGCTCTTAATGGCTTCGGAAAACTCCCCAATTGATAGGATGGCGTCATGAGCACGCTTAAATGGCTGGCCAAGGCAACGAGTGTCTGGGGATGCGCCCTGTCAAACATCTTTACATTCTTAAAATCACAGTTCGGGACCCGCAACGCCTTGATTGCATGGCACGGTCACTATCGATCCATCGAAAGCATTATAAAAATAGTCGACAGCAGCTGAAACACCCCCGACCAAAATCTCCCCGACCCACCAACATAAACTGACCTCATTACGACCAGTTGCCCTCGACCTAGTCTCGCTGCCTCCGGTGAATCGCTGGCACGTGATTTGTAGTTCTTCCTACTTAGATAGTCGCCAATCAATGTTTCATAACAAGGGGGGAGTAATGAAGAGATCTTTCACATCGCTCTTATCACTAGGAGCGGCTCTTATGGTCGGAAGCTTAATGCAAGTCGCGCCGGTACACGCGCTCACCTTTGACCTGAACTGTGTGATCAGTTCAGCAGGCTGCGCACCCACCGTGAATTACGGAACCATTACGCTGACTGATAACGCCAGCAATAGCAATAAAGTCGACGTGTCGGTGAACCTCGTCGGCAGCGGCGTGAACAAAGTCTTGAAGCTCATGCTGAACTTTGACCCGTCTCTCAGCGAGAGCTTCTGGTCCGTGAGCGGAAGCGTCAGCAATATCACTGCGGATGAGAATGGTGTTCAGGCCGACGGATACACGGCGGGCAAATTCGATTTAGAGATCCCTGGCACCGGCAACGGAGGCTTTGAACCGATCACGCTCACTCTGACCAAAGATTTCAGTTTCACTAATCTTGATCCCGCCACCTTTAACTTTAAGGACACGAGCAACCTGATGTTCGCCGCTGTCCACATCGGCAACCTGTCCTGCAGCAATCAAGCGGCAGGTATCTGTTCGCCTGGTGTCGGGGGAGAACAGTCCTTGTGGGTGGGGTCGCGTCCAGTGACGACTCCAGCGGTTCCTGAGCCAGCCTCTGTGCTCCTGTTGGGATCCGGCTTGGCGGGACTCGGCCTCTGGGGCGCGAAGCGCTCCAAGAACGCCTAGAAGGGCTCATTTGTAGCAAGGGATGAATTCAATCCGGTTAGCCTAACAAACAAATTAATTAAGTAAGGAAACAGATGATGAACAACACAAGTCTGAAAGCGGGAATGTGGGTCGCTGCGGCGATCCTCTCCCTTGGGTTAGGTGCTGAGGCCTTCGCGACCCCGATTAATCCTGTGAACACCCGACAGGTTCCAGTGACAATCCCGTCGTCTGATGGTGCGGGGACGGACCTGCAAACCATCCTGAATACAATGTTTGGCGGGGTCAGCGCGACCACCGACCAACAATCAACAGGTATGTGGTCGGCTATCGATCCTACCGCAGCAGCCATCTTCCCGACCCTGCGCTTTGAATATGCCGGGAATGCCAGTAGCAACGTCTTTGGGATTTGGTCTGGCACCGATACGACAAACGTTGTTGGCCATGATATTTTCACCGGCCCGGCTTCTCCCAATACGCTTGCCCAGCTCACCTGGGATACGTCAGGTCGGTTGACCATCAGTGGCGGAGCAGGGGTTTCAGCCGTCACGAATTTCGTTGGCATCAACCCCCTCTCCTTCGGATTCTATTTGCGGACTGGTGCGGGGGAAACTTTTTATACCGTGGATCAGCTGAATGGTGGACTTGCGCAAGCGCTGGCATTCCGTGATCCCTCAGGCGCTGCGTGGGCGCTTGCTTTCGAGGATGTGAATCTGCGTTCCGGAGATAAGGACTATAACGACATGGTGGTTCGCGTCGAGTCCATCAAGCCAGTTCCTGAGCCAGCCTCGTTGTTGCTGCTCGGATCAGGTCTGGCCGGAATTGGTGTGTGGAGTCTCAAGCGGCGCAAACTTCAGAGCATCTAGCTTTGAACGTTTTAAACAGTGTTCTTCTTGTAACCGGCCCTAGGGTGAACTTAGGGCCGGTTTTTTATTGCCCTCATAATCGTTTGGAAGGCACGGCCTCGATCATGTCCTCCATCCCCAATCTTACGATTGTCATCTTTTACTGGGCAGCCCTAACCTACTTCTACGGTTAGCGGTTTGATCATGAAGAATTGACTTAGTTGCGTTCCCTCCCAGTCCAGAATAATGCCTGGGACAGCTTCGCTCAATATGCTTCTTCTGACAGCGGACGAGCAGCGTCAATCAAATAAAAACGAAACCAGGAAGTAGTCTCTCGTCCAAAACCACCAGCCTATAAGACCCGCCACGGCAGCGACTGGTGCTGTGAGAAGAGAGATTAAACCGATATCAACTAAGTTAAGCGGCAATACGTTCAGCCGACAACTGGTTCCTTTGGCATGTCTGAGTGCTCGAACCAGCACCGCGAAATTTTTTGCGTGGCTTTTAAAGCGAAATGAAAAGAAGTCTCCGACGATCGGAATGGCGCCCACCACACCATTGAGGAGCTGGTTATACATCATTGTGGCGAGATCCCTTAAGGGAACACGTAATTGGCGAGCAGCGAGTAGAATGAACGAACCAGATATAACCGTCAGGATATCCCCTACCACAGGAATAACGCCTATTATCGGATCAAAACCGAACCGCAAGCTGGTCCCTGGAATCCGGACTGCGTCGTCCAACATATGCGCGAGGATTTCCACCTGAATCTCTTTTTAGCGCACTGACCGCATTTAAGATGTACCTCATGCTTCGTACCCAGGACTTGACTGCCCCTATTCAGAAATCCCCCATATGGACTGTCGTTGAAACGGCCCATTATCAACGATAAAAAATCACATCTGCCTATTCGAATTACGGTTGTTTTGGGACCTTAGATTGCCCGCATTGTCTCGCGTGTACATCTGACTCATCTTATGAGAAAAGCTTTTCAATAGTCTCAAGCCCTTCATCACACCCCTCTTGCTGAACGTTTTCTCTTGAGTGCCAAAAAGAACTGGACGACTCCATCCAGAAACCACTCCCAAATTCAGTGGGACACGACAGATGCATCTTCGCAGGGCGCGCGCAATTTCTGCAAAATCGGTCGAGCGCGCATGGAGCGCTGAAAATTATACTGAATCGATTCAACTCTCTCCTGGCCCAGTGCCTTCGTGGGACGGCTGCTCGTCCACCGTGAAGCGTTCAGTGGCCAAGTGACTCCATGGGTCACTTGCGCAAGAGATTCGTTTGCTTGAGTATGACTCTCTTTCGCTATTCAGCCGCGATCAGGCCCAACAGACGAGGGCATCGCAGACTGAACTCCATCGGCCGAATCCTTTGTAGATCAGCGCCGCGAGCGCCGCTCGCTGCTTCAGTGTCAGGCCTGTGGCGAGAATTTGCGGGTCGGAGACATTTCGGACGCAGCGATCGGCCCCACGGATTGTCGACCACCTTCCCGGGAACACGCACGCCACTGACACAGAGGTGCCTTCTTACGATCGCTCTACCTTCGTGCACCATTCGCTGACACTGATAATTTTGTAATCGGCGGCCTTGAGCGAACAAGGTGGGGGCCCTGGCGCGATACTTTTTGCATAAGCCCCAGAAATCTGAAATTGCCGCAACCATGCATCGACTGGCCAATTTCTTATGCGGATTTGAGATAAATTGGCACTGAAGAACCACATGCATCCGCAACAATTGGCCGCCACCGATGGCGACTTGTCTCCTTTCCAGGTTTCATCCAGAGTAGCTTTACTATGTGGTACCAACTGCTCGCCGACGGCGTGATGCTTCTTCATCTCGGCTTCGTCCTCTTCGTGGTCTTTGGAGGCTTCTTGGTGTTGAGGTGCCCGAAGATTGTTTGGTTTCATCTTCCGGCCGCAACATGGGGTGCCACAGTGGAATTCACCGGATGGATCTGTCCCCTGACGCCGCTGGAAGTATGGTTGCGACTCAAGGGAGGAGACTCTGGCTACGGCGCTGACTTCATCGAACAGTACGTCCTTCCGGTGCTCTATCCGATAGGTCTAACCCACGACGTGCAGGTCGCGCTTGGATCGTTCGTCGTGGCGGCCAATGTGGGCGTCTATTGTTGGCTGTGGCGATGTAGGTTCAAAGAACGCTCTGCGTTGCGAGCAGCGTTAAAGAAAAAATAAAGCGTCCGCTCCACTCCTTGGGACAAGCTCCCTATCCGGTGCGACGTCAGGGCAGTGCCTGCCTCCATCACATGGTATGATCGAATACCGACAATTTTCTCTTGAATCTCATATGTTTTTTCAGCTGTGCTGAACCGAAGCATTCTCCCGTCATTGCTTTCCGCTGCACGCCCTACCCCTTGCACATAGTTCGTGATTCTGTACCATCTGCACGAAGCCAACGATCTTTCGATGATCCAATCACGACCCGACAATTGAGTGGGATTTAGACAAACCGAGTGAGATGCGACACCTTCAAAGAACCGACAAAAGCTATAAATTTTGACCCAAGTTAATCGGACGCGACAGCTCTAGTGTCAAATCGAGTTGGATTTTGTCAAACCTAGTTGGACCCGACAATCAGAGTGATTTTGAAAAGAAAAAGTGTGGGGTGAGTGACGGGTTTCGAACCCGCGACCTCCGGATCCACAATCCGGCGCTCTAACCAGCTGAGCTACACCCACCACTGCGGGAAGCAAGCGCTCATCTTAGCAAATGCCGAAACGGTACCGCAACTCAGCTACGCGCGGGAATCAAAGGCGGCTTGCATCTCCAGGACAATGCGTTCCGAAGCTGCCTTGGGATCGGGAGCGTCACGAATGGGACGTCCTACCACGAGATAATCCGCTCCGGCCGAGATGGCGCTGGTCGGTGTACTGACGCGCGCGTGATCATCGGCACCTTGGTCAGATGGGCGAATGCCGGGGGTGACGATTAACAGATCTTGGCTCACTCGCTGCCGGATCACCGATGGCTCCTCACCTGATGCGACGACGCCATCGAAGCCGACCTCCGCGGCAAGTTTTGCACGGGCGGCCACCAAATCCGCGACGCTCCATTGAATCCCCATATCGCGCAAATCGGCGGCGTCGAAATTGGTCAACACCGTGACGGCCAGCAGTTTCAAGCCGGACCCATCGGACGGCACGGCACCTCTTCCCTCCAGCGCGGCATTCAGCGCTTTCCGGTTGGCGTGCACCGTGACAAAGTCGATGCCCATCGCAGCCGCCCGTGCCGTCGCACGCTTTACCGTTTCTTCAATGTCGAGAAACTTCAGATCTAGAAATATCCGTTTCTTGCGCAGACGCGCGTGCTTGATCATCTCCGGTCCCGCGACCGTGTACAATTCAAGTCCAATTTTGACGAAACTGATCGCCTCCCCTATACGGTCCAACAGATGCACCGCTTCCTCGGCGGATGCAACATCCAACGCAAGAATTAATCGATCCTTGGCATCAACGCTCGACATGATCGCTCTCCCCTTCCGGCCGCCTGCATGTCCGTTTCTGGCTACGAGAATCTCGCGCCATCCGTCATGCTCTAGGTGTTCGTCCTTTACCAATTCACCATGTCTTTAGTCCAACGCTCCCCCCACAAGTCCTTTAGCGACGACCCATTGTCAGCCTTCGGCTTCTTGACCCTTCAGGCGCTCCTATGATACACATTTGGCTTCTTTTTGCACCTTTCACGAGGAGTTCACATGCCGGTCATTCACAAGTCGACGATCAAGCGGGCTCGCCAATCCGTCAAACGTAACCTACGCAATCGAGCCGCACTGAGCTCCGTTAAAAACATTGTCAAAAAGGTCATGGGTGCCGTGGAAGGGAAGAGTGCCGACGAGGCGAAGACTTCTCTGCGCGCTGCCACCGCGGCCTTGCACAAAGCCGTCACGAAAGGCTTGATTAAGCCCAATACGGCGTCTCGACGTATCTCCCGCTTGTCCACCAAAGTCAACGCCCTGTCGGCCCCACGGACTTAGTCGTCCGCGCGGGCGATCCCGGAATCGTTCCCATGGTCCGCTCGGATTGCGGCCGCGCAGGCGCCGACGTCACGGGTTTCTTTCGGGAGCGATCGGCCACCCCACACAGTTCCAACCCGAGGGATTCCAATACGCGCGCAGGAGCGGTCGCGCCCGCTCCTTTCAGTTTCCCGTCGGTTTCGGCAAATAAGCGAAACGCCTCGTGAAGATGCGTATCCGAAAACCGTCCGACGAATTCGCGAACGTTGAACGGCGGCACACGCAACAAGCGCGAGGCCTCCCCCTCTCCTTTTCCGCTCTGTAACGATTCTTTGGCTTTCCACAGTTGACGGTATTGCCAGACCAGTGAGCCGAGCATGCGCAGCGGCGCTTCACCGGCTTCCAAATTGCGCGCGAAGATGCGCAGCACGCGGAGGCGATCGCCGCGGCCGATCGCCGCGGTCAGGTCAAACACGGAGGCGCCGACTTCGCCCCCTCGTAAGGCTTCGATATCCGCAGGCGTCGCGGTCCGCTCGCGAGGCACATAGGCCGACAGTTTCTCCAACTCTCGCTTCATGAAGGACAACGAGTTACTGCCGGCTAAATCTCGGAGCATGAGTATGGCCGCGTCGTCGACACGGAGGCCGATGCGTCCTGCTTCAGCCCGCACCCATTGCGCCAGTTGCGCGTCTGGCAGCGGAGCACACTCGATGACGGCGGACCGCTCCTTGAGCGCTTGGCTAAACTTCGTTCGTCCATCGAGCTTGACGGCGACAAAGATAAGGGTCGTGGAATCGCACGGCGTCTTCAGGTAGGGCAATAACAGTTCGCCATCGCGCGCCGATAATTTTTCCGCCGTTTTGACGATGATTAATCGCCGCGGCGCAAAGACCGGCGCTTCGCCGGCGCGCGTGAGAATTTCCGAGGCATCGCTCTCATCGCCGTACAGCACCTCACAATTAAAGTCGCCGAGGCCCTCCTCATGAGGAATGACAGCCTTGATCGCCGCCACGGCTTGTTCTCTCAGCTCATCCTCCTCGCCCAGTACCAGATAGAGTGGGCCTGGACCGTTTTTCTTCAGCGCCGTCGTCAGTTCGTAGAGTTTCATGGTTACGATTATTTACTGAAGCCGCCGCGATCGACGCCCGGTACCGTCACACCGGTGCCGACGCCTGCCGGCGCTGGCGCCGTGCCGTATTGTTCAAGATGGTTCAAAAAACGGTTGGCTAAGTCCTGGGCAACGAACTGACCGGCTTGCTCGAGGGCTCGCGTTTGCAGGATTCGATTAAATTGCAAATCATTGGTCACGTAAAATTCAGACGAGGCCGTCACCGTCTGAGACCAGATTGTCTTACCGATCCGTGTATTCTCAATCGTGGCGTTCACATACACGGTGACCCGACTTTCGAGCGTTTGTTGGAGGGTGAAGGCGATGGTCGGGACGGCGACGGCAATGATTCTGCCTTTGAGCACAAGATCACTCGGGCCCGGTCCATTCAGCACCTGCGTTCCACTCCCACTGGCAAACTCGCGCCGAGTGTAGGAGGCATATTTCGTTTCGAGATTTGGCTCGGTCGAGCGATTCTCGAAATTCAGAATGGTCATCGTCGGCGCATCGGTCTTCACGGCGGTGGTCGGCGCGCCACCGATGGTCGGTCCCTGCCCTTCGACTTTGAATTGATACCCGCATCCGTTGAGGAACAAAAGCGTGAAGAGCATGAATAGAGGCCTTAAGGCGGCAGTCGGATATCGTGAGGTGATCGACATCTGCGTAGGTCGCGGTCGCTTCACACAACGAAGTTCACGAGCTTCTTCTCGACATAAATTACTTTTCGGAGTGGCTTGTCCTGAAACCACTCTGACACTTTCGTGTCATGGCGCGCCTGCGTCACGATCTGTTCTTCGCTCCAATCCGCCGGCACCTCGATCTTGCTCCGCAATTTTCCGTTCACTTGAATAGGAATGGTCAACCGGTCGCTCACGACCAGAGCCGGATCGTATTGAGGCCACGGTTGCCTCGCCACGCTTGGAGTCTCGCCGATCCGCTCCCAGAGTTCTTCCGCTGCATGCGGCGCGAAGGGAGCCAGCAAGAGAATGAGCGTGTGAACCGCCTCGTTCAGCGCAAAGGTTTCGCCGGGCCGGCTTGATCCGTCTCGCTCCGCGACAAATTTATAGAGTCCATTCACATATTCCATCAAAGCGGCAATGGCGGTATTGAATTGAAACTCCCGCTCGATGTCGTCGGTGACCTTCTTGATTGTACGATGCGTCAACCGTCGCAAGTCGTGTACGCGCGCGAGCACCTCGCTCTCATCGGCGAACCGGCCGGCGGGCTTGCTTAATGCAGGTTGCAGGTCCATCAGCAGGCGCCACACACGATTGAGAAACCGGAACGACCCCTCCACCCCGGAATCGCTCCATTCCAGATCCTTATCCGGCGGCGCGGCAAATAGCGAGAAGAGTCGGGCTGTGTCTGCCCCGTAGGTCGTAATGAGATGTTCGGGATCCACCACATTTTTCTTCGACTTGGACATCTTTTCTACGCGCCCCTTGACCACCGGGCGCTGGCACTGCGCGCAGCGAAAGCCGTCTTTCTCCGAGCCCAATACCTCCACCGGAAATAACCACTCATGTATGGGGCAGCGATAGGTTTCCTTGCACACCATGCCTTGGGTCAGCAGGCTATGGAACGGTTCATCGACTTTCGTCAATCCAAGATCGCGCACGACCTTGGTAAAAAACCGTGCATACAGCAAATGAAGTACGGCATGCTCGATGCCCCCGATGTACTGATCCACCGCCATCCAGTAGCCTGCCGCCTGCTGATCGATCGGCACGCGATCGGCATGCGGAGAGCAATACCGAAGAAAATACCACGATGAATCCATGAAGGTATCCATCGTATCGGTTTCGCGTCGAGCCGGCTCACCGCATTTGGGACAGCGCACCTGCACGAAGGAGGGGACCTGCGCAAGTGGAGAAGAGCCTTTTCCCGTGAAGGGCACATCGGTCGGAAGCCGAATGGGAAGATCCGACTCCGGGACAGGAACAACCCCGCAGGCCGCACAGTAGATCATCGGAATCGGCGTGCCCCAATAACGTTGACGGGACACCCCCCAGTCGCGCAGGCGATAGTTCACCGTCCGGCGCCCCATTCCCTCATCTTCAATCGCCTGAGCGATGCGCATTTTGGCGTCGAGCGACGACAAGCCCGAAAAGCGATCCGAATTCACCAAGCAAGACGCGTCGTCCTGCTGTTCGTACGCATGATCCAGCCGCGTCTCATCGAGCGTATTGTCGGCGTTTTGTATGACCAGCGTGATGGGGATACGATATTTCGTGGCAAACTCAAAGTCGCGTTGATCGTGCGCGGGTACCGCCATAATGGCGCCGGTGCCGTATTCATAGAGGACAAAGTTCGCGACCCAGATAGGAATGCTGGCCTTGGTAAATGGATTCAACGCATAGCCGCCGGTAAAGACACCTTCTTTCTCACGGTCGACGGCCAGGCGTACCAGCCGGTCTTGCTGGGACACCCGCGCCACGAATTCTCGGACTGCCGCCGCCTCGCGCCGTCCCGCGATCAAGCGTTCGACCAACGGCGATTCGGGCGCCAAGCTCATAAACGTCGCCCCGAAAATCGTATCCGGGCGGGTCGTAAACACGCGGATGGCCTTCAAATCCTCTTGAGGTTCGGCGAGTGGAAAATCGACTTCCACGCCATCGCTCTTACCGATCCAGTTGCGTTGCATGGTCAAGACACGTGCCGGCCAGTTCGTGAGGCTCTCGCAGCCTTGCAACAGTTGTTCGGCATAGGCGGTGATGCGAAAGAACCATTGCTCCAGTTCCTTCTGGACCACGACCGAATCGCAACGCCAGCAGCGTCCCTCTTCCACCTGCTCGTTCGCTAACACCGTTTCGCAACTCGGGCACCAATTGACCGCGGATCGTTTGCGATAGGCCAATCCCCGTTCGTACATTTTCAAAAAGAACCATTGATTCCAGCGGTAGTACTCAGGCTCGCAGGTCGTCACCTCACGGGTCCAATCATACGACAAGCCCATTTGCTGGAGCTGCTTACGCATGTACGCGATGTTTTCCGTGGTCCATTGGTGAGGATGGACCCCTTTGGCAATGGCGGCATTCTCTGCGGGCAAGCCGAACGCATCCCACCCCATCGGATGCAACACGTTGAACCCACGCATCCGCTTGTAGCGCGCAATAACGTCACCGATCGCGTAATTGCGGACGTGCCCCATATGAATGCGTCCGGACGGATAGGGAAACATTTCCAGGCAATAATACTTTGGCAGCGCCGGATTTTCCGTCGCCGCAAATGTCTTGTGCCGGTCCCAGTATGCTTGCCAGCGCTCTTCGATGCGTCGATGGTCGTACGAGTGCGACTCGGTCTGATTGGTCATGCGTGTCCCACTACAATCGATTCAATGGACTGTACTGTATAGTACCGTACTGCACAAAGCGAAAAACCTTAACACAGAGAGGAAACGCCTCACAAGATTGGCGGGAAGTCTGGGGGGTTATCGGCCGTTCTCTTCGGGGGTGCCGCCCAATCGAATGGTATTCGCACCGTGCTTTTCGATCACGGCATCCATGGCGGCAATAGCCTTGTTGGTCCGTTGGTCGAACAGATTCTCGGTGGCCGGCAACAGATCGGACAGTGAAAGCCCCACGAGCCGGTACCGCGTGCGAGGCGTCATGAGGTTCGCGAGCGCGGGCTGAATGGCCTTCCACATGGGCGGATCGTAATTGAGCGGTTGGGAAAAATGACGTTGACGGACAGTCACGATAAATTTTGCGTCCTTCAGTTTGACCGTAAAGGCCCCGGCCGCTAAACCTTGCAGGCGTAACTCATGCGTCAATTCACTCAAAAATCCGCGGAGCGTCCGTTCGAGCACGTCGAGGTCTGCTGTGTCTTCATCAAAGGTCGTCTCGTGACTCAGGCTTTTCGCGGCGCGGTCGGCGACGACGAGCTCCCGATCAATGCCTTTTGCCATGTTCTGCAGCGCTGCCAGGCGAGATCCCCACATGCGACGTAATGTGGATTCGTAGAGCGGATCGAACAGATCGGCGATCAGCCGGATGCCGCGGGATTCCAATGCCTGGGCGGTCTTCGGCCCGATTCCAGGCAGTGACCGTACCGCCCGCTTCGCGAGGAACTCCGCCTCCATACCCGGCTCGATGACGGCCAGCCCGTCCGGCTTATGACAGTCCGCCGCAACTTTGGCGACCGTCTTGCCGGTTGCAAAGGCGACCGTACAGCATAGTCCCGTGGCAGCGTAAAGAGATTCCTTCACGATCTTGCCAAGCGCGATCGGATCGGGATAGCGCGTCTGGAGTTCCGTCGTATCCACATAAAATTCATCGATGCTGCTCCACTCGGTAGCGGGAAAGAGACGATCGGTTACCTCGCGCATGCATTCATGCATCCGGCGATACAGGGCCCGATCCGGAGGGATGAGAATCAGGTCGGGGCACAGTCGAAGCGCATGAGCGGTCGGCATGGCGGCTTTGACGCCATATGCTCGCAAGAGGTAACTGGCGGCGGTGATAATACCGCGGGGCGGAGGAGAGCCGACGGCAACTAATCGGCCGTCCAGCGAGGGGTTCGCCACGATGGCCGATGAGGCATACATGGCATCTACATCACCGAAGAGAATCCGGCGCGGCCAACGGCTCATCTGGACACCTACGGACCGGCGTACGGCAGAACCAATTGCAGGCCGGGCACCGCTTGGTCTGTCACAGCGTGGCTAGTGGGAGACTCTGAGTTCGGTGTGGCCGGACTCGCCGACACGACGCACGATTCTTCAATGACGCGTGGCAGCTCGCGCAACTTTCCAAGACAGGCGCCGCACCGATGACGACGGGGGCGAATCGTCTTCCGTTGCCGATGATATTCGCAGCCGCACTCCGTGCATCGCCATGTATATTTCGTGAACGCCTGGACGGCTCGATCAAGTGAATGGCGAATCGTAATGCCCAGGCCATCGCGATTCATCCTCGCCATGAGGCGAGAAAACTCCGCCCCATGGTTAGGACGTCGGCAGAGCACATCGAACTGCCATTGGTGAATCATTTCATGCGCCAGCGTCCCTACGATTTCCTGTTCGACCTGATCTTGAAGCAGTGGCAGAGAGAGTCGAATAAGTCGCCGCGTCTTATCTAAAGGACCTGAGGCGGATGATGGGGCTTTAGGTCCGACTCGGCTGACAAACATACCAACCGATGCGGTTAAGCGGGGACTCCAGAGGATGGGAATCGGCGACAGCCGGCCTTCGAAATATCCCAGATTGAGCTGGCGCCAAATCTCATGCAATTGTTCGGTAGAGAAGGGCGGCACGGTCGGAGTTGTGATTTCCATTCTATCGATCAGGCCGCCACACGGTACGGCCAATGAGGGGTGCAGTGTTCCGCAATACCTTGGGTGCGGCAGAAAAGGAAAGAATGAGCACGATCAATCGGCCGGCCGTGTTACGGGGTAGCAAATAACTCTTCTTCAATCAGTTCGCACAACACATGGCCCAGCGTAATATGGCTCTCTTGAATTCTGGCGGTGACGGTCGAGGGCACTACGAACAGGTATTCGACCGCCTCGGCAAGCTTCCCGCCCTTTCCGCCGGTCCAGCCTATGGTCGTTAATGCCAACTCGCGAGCGGCGTCGAGTCCTTTTAATACGTTGGGAGAATTGCCGCTAGTGCTGATGGCGATGACGACGTCGCCCTTCTGACCATGCGCTTTCACTTGACGGGCAAAGACTTCTGTAAAATCGTAATCGTTCGAGATGCACGTCACAGCCGCCATATCGGTGCCCAGAGCGATCGCGGGAAGGGGACGTCGCTCACGGAGATACCTGCCGACAAACTCCGCCGCGATGTGCGAAGCATCGGTGGAACTGCCGCCATTACCGAACAGCAGTACTTTTCGACCGTCACGGAACGCGCCGGCAATGACGTGCGCGACCTGAACGATGCGGTCGGCATGCGCGTGGACGAAACGGCGTTTGACGTCGGCGCTCTCTTCAAACGCCTTGATTGCGCGCTCTTTCATCGAGGCGAATTGTAGGCCAGCAGCGAAAGGGTGTCAACGAATCAGTCGCGGATTCCGCGTTCACTTTTTCGGCAACGTGGGATCAGAGCGGCGGCTGATCACGTTCATGGCCAGTGCGATCATCGAGCCCACATCGGACACGGTCGCGGGCAGCACTAAGGTGTTGCTGGATTTGGCTAGCTCGCCGAATTTACCGATGTATTGCTCGGCGACGCGAAGTTGAACGGCCTCATAGCCGCCCTGGACCTGCGTGGCCTCGGCGACCTTGCGAAGCCCTTCGGCCGTGGCATGCGCGATGGCAAGAATGGCCGAGGCTGCACCTTCCGCCTCATTGATCTGCTGCTGCTTCTTGGCTTCGGAGGCCTTGATGACTTGTTGCTTCTGGCCCTCCGCCTGATTGACCGCGGCATCGCGTTCGCCTTCTGAGGTAAGAATGACCGCCCGTTTTTCACGCTCGGCACGCATCTGTTTTTCCATCGCGGCCAGCACATCTCTGGGCGGGGTGATGTTCTTAATCTCATAGCGGAGCACTTTGATGCCCCACGGCTCGGAGGCTTTGTCCAGTTCGTTGACGACCTGCACGTTGATATTGGTCCGTTCTTCAAACGTTTTGTCCAGATCGATTTTTCCGATTTCGCTACGGAGGGTTGTCTGCGCCAACTGGATGATGGCGAATTGATAGTCCGAAATACCGTAAGAGGCCCGGTGAGGATCGAGCACCTTGAGATAGAGCACACCATCGACGCCGACCTGAACATTATCGCGCGTGATACAGATCTGCTCCGGAATATCGATGGCAGTTTCTTTGAGCGAATGTTTGTATCGCACGACGTCGAAAAACGGAACCAGAATGTGAAACCCGGCGTTGAGCGTCGTTGAGTATTTCCCCAGGCGTTCCACGACAAACGCGCTTTGCTGCGGGACCACGCGCGCGGTTTTGGCCACCACGACGACGACAAGCATGGCCAACATCAGAACAACGACTAATCCACCCGACATGATCGTCTCCTCCATCCGTTAGGCTGCTTTTTCCGTCCTATGTGTTCTGTTGCCGACAAACGACACTACCATCAAGGACTATTCGGATTTGACCCACAGCGTCAGCCCGTCCACCCGTTCTACCCGCACGCGCTGTCCTTTGTTCAACACCACACTGCCCGTATTCCGGACGTTCCACGTCGATCCCCGCAATTCCGCCTTTCCGAGTTGACCGGGCAGCACGGCCTCCATCAGCATCGCCGTCTCGCCTGCGATGGCATCCACCTCGCGGCCGACCGGTTCATGGGCTTTCATCCAAACGAGCAATGAGTTTCGAAATAAGAAGAGCGAGATAACCGACAGGATCGAGAACAAGAGCCATTGCAACCACGCGGTGGCGAGCCATCCGAATCCGGCCAGCGCTCCCACCACCAATGCCGCCAAGCCGAAAAACAGAACATAAAATCCTCCGGGGGTGGCCATCTCGCCTCCCAAGAGCACCAACCCCAATAACAGCCAATACCACCACACCATATGGCGACCCCGCTTCAGCAGAGCGTAAAGGCGTTTACGTACCGTGTCAAGAATGCACGACGAGACTCCATTGGTCATTCGCGGTCGCGCTCATGCAAATTGCCATGGCAGACGAGCGGGCTCGCATGATACCCTTTGCGGACTCGAATCGCACGATGGCCGCTCGTAGTGTGCCGCTATGCACATACTCATACTGGATGCCGATCCGCTCGTCTTGACGGCCCTGGCCGACACGGTGAGGCGCCGACTCCCCGGCCTCGGTGTGCATGCGGCCACCTCCTTCCACGCAGGCCTGAAAAAGCTGACGACCCGCGGCTACGATGCCCTCATCGTCGAGGCTCAGCTGACCGACGCATCCGGCGTAGCCGCCTTCTCCATGCTCCGCCAGCGATATCCGGACACGCCGGTGATTCTCATGGCGGCGCAGTTCGACCAGTCCCTCATGGCCCACGCCACGCTCAGCGGCGTGTATCACTATCTGCATAAGCCGATAGAGCAGAACGTCTTCATGGCCCTCTTGAATCGGGTGATGGAATGTAGACGGTTTGGGGGAGAGATCGATCAACTCACCGCCAAAGCCAATCGCCATACAAAGCGGGCCAGAAAGGCCATTGCTTATTCACGCTTGCTGATCGAGGCCAAGGAACGCCTCCTGAGCCGGCGTCAACATTCTCTTGAGCAATCGGAATCACAGCGCGACCGTTTGGCAAACGTGGCGGAGGACCTTCGACTCGGCATCTTGCTGCTCGATCAGTCCTGGCGGATCGTATGGCTCAATTCGATGGTCCCTCCGGCCTTATGCGCGAAGTCGCGCGAGGAGATGCTGGGCCGACTTATGTGGGAGGCGTGTCCCGACCTCATCGGCTCCGTCTTTGAGCGCGAGTGCCGGCGTGCGGCTCAAGATCAGACTGCCATTCGATTTGTCTCACGCTTCTCCGCCAACGATCCGGAGTATGACGTCGACGCAAATGTCTGCGCCGAAGGGATGTCCATTCTTTTTCAACAGCGCGAGGCGGCCGAACGAGAGCACGGCGGGCAAGGCAATCGTGGACAAGACCCACATCCGTTTATCAATGTATCTGGCGATCAAGCAGCTGTCTCGGCTCAGTCGTCTATTACATTCGCGCGCGGGCCACAGCAAGGGTCTTCGCCCGACTCGAACTGGAAGCATCTTTCGGAACAGGTCCAATGCGCGCGGGAAGCTGAGCGAGCCCGAATCGCTCGTGACCTCCATGATGATCTCGGACAACTGTTGGCCGCTCTGAAAACAGATCTCGCTTGGCTGGATGCGCGGTTGTCACCCCAACAGTTGCCTAGCCTCTTGAAAGTGAGATTTATGGCCCATCTGGTCAACCGCATGGCTGATGCCGTGCGACGGATCTGCAGCGAATTGCGGCCCGCTATCTTGGATGACCTCGGCCTCGCCGCGGCAATGCAGTGGCAAGCCTCCACCTTTGAACACCGGACAGGGCTTCGCTGCATCGTCTCTATCAAGGGGATCGATCGGCTTGAGTCCGATCAAGCAACAGGGCTGTTTCGAGTGTTTCAGGAACTGTTGACCAATGCACCCCTTCACGCGCGTGCGACGGTCGTCTGGATAACGTTGAAGGAAGAAGAGTCCGGCCTGATTTTAGAGGTCAACGACAATGGTCCCGACACACCGCAGAGCGACTTGGATGCAAAAATACAGAATCTTGCCAACCTCCACGAACGAGTCCTCCTTCTCGGCGGAGAGCTCTCCCTCAAGAGGCAACCCGGCCAAAGCGCGAGTATCATCGTCACGATTCCCCTGGCCAAGCGTCCGACTGACGTCAAGCGCATGGAGTCATGAGAAACCGCGGCTTGGTGATCAGAATGGGAGAAGATCGCTACGCGTGAGCAGCACTGCTCTCGTTATAGGCGGCAACCGCCTTATTCCAGGCGGTAAGCTGGCAGGAACTCCAATTGCCCACATTTTCTACCGTCACCAGATAGCCGGTTGAAAGGTACGCATAGATTTTGGCAGGATCGACATTGGCCACGAATAAGGCCGATGAAATCATATTTCGCACTTCCGCCTCGGTAATCGGCGTCTCGCCGTCCTGACACGATTCCGGCACGTGCACGGCCCCCATCTCGATCATTATATCTATGCTGGCAAGTTCCAGGTCATTGACGTGGCGCTCAAGGTCCGGACGCTGCCAGAGCGGTCTTCTGCGAATATTCCAATCTTCTGCGACGGCCATGCTTTTCACCCCGTTAACTTCTTAACGGTCGAATGAGTGAAAAGCTTGAGATGAACCGAGAACGGTAAGAACGGTGAATGGTTATGAGAGCGGAGGGGCAGGAAGAAGAATTCTATGCGACTTCGATCAGACCGTCTTGAATCGCCACTTTTAACAACTGGGCCGTATTGCTGACCCGAATCTTTTTCATCATCGTAGCCCGATGGGCTTCCACCGTCTTGATACTGATGTGCAGGCGCGTTGCCATTTCTTGATTCTTTAGCCCCGCCCAAATCAGCGACAGAATTTCCTGCTCACGTGGTGTAAAATCCTCGGGGCGTCGTCGTCGTGGTTGGACAGGTTGTTGTTTGGTGGTCCGTTGCATGTCTATTGTGTAAACCTTGTGATGTTGGAAATACTGTCAGTGATTGTACAATTCGACTGTGAGACATAGGCCTGCGTGGAATGACCGATGAGACGTATCGCGCAGAGGCGAATGGTCCCGTGCGAACGATCGAGAGAAGGACAAGCAAATGACAAAAAGAATTTTACTGGCGGAAGACGGGAAAGAAACACAAGCCGTGGTGAGACAGATTCTAGTCGGCGAAGGGTTCGACGTAAAGGCCGTGGGGACGGGAACCGATGCAGTGAACGCGCTGGCTCATGGCACATTTCACGCGGCCATTTTAGACCTGGGTCTTCCGGACGTGTCGGGACTGGACGTGCTGAAACGGTTACGAGCTGAGGGCTCGAAGATTCCGGTGATTGTGATCAGCGGACGGGACGACCATCCCTCACCCACCATTAAAGAGAACGCTCAAGGATACCTTACCAAACCATTTACTCTCGAAGCCCTACGTGTTCAAATCGAGCGTTGGATATAGATCTTCTCCAGCCCGCCTTGAGAGTTGAATTGTTCATACTGTGGAAGAAAGCCTTACCGCCCTCTCCCCTTTCGGCCCGTGCGTTGGGTTGCGCGAGCGGACGACGATGGCCGTTTGATTGGAGTTTCTCGTTCCGCGCGATCGCGCTCTGTTGAACTCCCCCGTCCTACTTTGTTGATCGACGATCCGAACGGATTGTACTCTTTCTCTTCCATGCCAATCTCCCATTAGATTGTTGTCATTATAGTTACTCTTGAGCTCGAAACAAAGAGGTCGGGCTGAAGGTTCATTTGCTGTATCGCTTTGAGACCCCCCTTATCTCTTACGATACGCAGAGAGTTTTCGATCCTTCCCGCCCCCCTTCGACATCGTCCCACAATGCACGCTTTTCATTGTTATTTCGCGGGGCTTGTCTTTCGTATGACGGACGTCGGCAACGGGTCCTGTAATTGCTTTATCACCTCACCAGGATTTTATGAGCCGTCCGTCGGTCTCTTGCAGGGGGTGATGTGATGATGTTGCTTGAGCAGGATGCAGATATTTCTGACACAAGCCGAGTCATGAAGCTGATGAAATGCGTGATCAGAAGCGGGGCCTACACCTATGCTGCACTGGACGACCTCTATGTGGAGTTGAAAATAAACGGGGGATTTCTTCGTGGTCGTAAGATGGCGGCGGCCACTGACCAACGGACACGCGAGGAATTGGTCGGCTATGTGACGGCGTTGGTCACGGTTCTTGTGCGACGCGAGTTCGGTCAGCCGGATGAAACGCAATCCGTCGTATCGGTCCTTGAAGAGTTCGTGTTTCAACCCGAATGGCACGCGGCGCGGCCGGCATACCAACGTTACGTTGCCCGGTACTTAGATGCGTCCCCTGGCGAATCGCTCGTGACGCCGCGGCACAAAGTGTTGCTCATTCTCTTTCGTCAAGTCTTGATGGATATCTGGAGCGTCCCGCCAGAACTGTTCATCCAAGAACGGTCGCTCCAACGATATTGCGAAGCACTCACCGGTCTACAGAATAGGCTCGAGCACCTCATCATGGAATCCATCCAAGACTCGCGATGAGTCGCGATAACGGTCAGACCCACCTCACACAATCGTTCGCCGATTTCATGGCTTTCCACAGTCACGCCGGGAGAAGTCAGGATTCGCTGTCAGAAGGCAAGAATCGAATCTAACCGACAACAACTGGCATTTCCGCAGTTGCTACACTTCTCACATGAAGGCAACTCGAATCCGATTGACGGTATTGGCGGATTTCACGATCTGCAGTCTGCTGTTTGTTGTGCCAATCGAGTTTCATCCTATCCTCGGGGTGTGTGCCGGCTCTATCGGCCACATTCTGTCTCAATTCATTTTTCCCGTTGAATTATCGAGACAGCCGGCCTTGTCGTAACGTCGCCGCCGCAACTCGTTTCTCTAAACCTATCGCTTGAGCCTTTTGCCTGCCGCGCTCTGCAGCTCAGGGACGCACCGGCCGTACTGAATTCAGAAAGGCTTCGACCTCCGTGATGACCACTGCCTGTTCTTCAGGCGTCAGCTTTTCCCAATGCTCCTTCAACGGTTCAAAATATCGTCGAATGGAAGTATACAAACTGTACGTCTTGCTCCCCTTCTCGTCTCCCAGATCTGCCATATAGCGCCCCCTTTCAGGCCAGTGTAGAGAATCCCTCTTTTGGGAACAAGCCACCTCCGCTTTCCGATCTCACCGTCTGCATCGATGACGAAGCAACATACAACGCTTTTGTCTGTGTCGTTCTGCGCGACGGAGCGTCTTCTGAAAATTCTTCTCTACGAAAGAGGCAACGTCTCGAGGCCTGGGCTATGAAGCTTGAAATCAGGATGGATTGGAATTGGCGGTGGCGGATAAAATGGTCTGTGCCAACACATCGACATCAAAAGGCTTCCGCACGACGGCAAATAAATTCGCCGGCAGAATCTCTCCCGAGCTTTCAATCACGCGGGTCATGAGGATGACCGGCGTGCATCCGGTGATCGTGTTCATGCGTGTCGTGAACTCATCGCCATGCATACCCGACATCCAGAGATCGGTCAGAATCACATCAAACCTTTCGACCTGAAGTTGATCGAGCCCTTCGCGAGCCGATAGAGCGGTGGTAATAGTGCTGTGGGGAAGGCGTCTCTTCAATGCTGTGGGAAGCGCTTCGATCAGCAAGGGATCGTCATCGATGAGCAGCATGCGCATAAGTTAAATGTTTTCGTCTCTGGAAAGCCCTGCCTATCGGACAGACGGTAACGCCGATAGTCATGCATTCCCTTACATCGATGGTCTAGTGGATTTGACTTATCAAGGCTCATTGCGCTTCTTTCATTAATCGAAGCGAGCACATCTTGAAGGTTCTGAACTCGGAATTGAAGGCCTTAAAGCGGTGATGCTATATTCGCCTTCATGGCCATGGACGGTCCCATTAAAGCACTACTCATCGCAATCGCCGATGATGCGCCAGCGGCGGTCTACTCAATTAATCGTCTGAAACCGGACCTTCTCTGCTTTTTCGGTCCAGCCTCGGTCAAGCCGCTCATCGAAAGCGCCATTCAACCGCACATTGCGCAAATGCCGAGACGTTGGGATTGTGTCATCACCAGCGACGCCTCGCACTTCGCCGCATGTTGTCAGGCCCTCGCGCGCATGCTTCCCGACCTGCTGCAAACGTGGGAGGTCAAAACC
>Ga0207428_10001413_pt1 | contig 25302 bp, 17 predicted proteins | sample RhiMethybrSRZTD1_FD_187600 | JGI IMG/M metagenome (GOLD analysis project Ga0207428, IMG submission 187600) | Populus rhizosphere microbial communities from Tennessee, USA - Rhizosphere MetaG P. TD hybrid SRZTD1 (SPAdes) (version 3) | ecosystem: Host-associated > Plants > Roots > Rhizosphere >...
GATGGAGATCCTGCGCCGCGGCCGCGGCTTCCGCGGCGGCGCCGGACGACGCGGGGGTGTCGCGGCGCGGCGTCTTTCGCGGGGCGACCGCGCGCGCGGCCAGGAGCTCGTCGAGCAGGTCGGCAGCGCGCTGATAGCGAGCGTGGATCCCGGGCGCCATCGCCTTCAGGACGATGTCGTTGATCGATTTCGGGATACGCGGGTTCTTCAGCCGCGGTGCGGTGTGCATCTCGCCCTTGATCAGCCGGTCGAGATCGGCCGGCGACGGCGTGCCGTAGGGCAGCTCGCCGGTGAGCATCTGGTACATCGTCACGCCGAGCGAGTAGATGTCGGAGGCGAACACCGCCTTGCCGCGAAACTGCTCCGGCGCCATGTAGGGCGGGCTGCCGATCACCGTGGTGCCGTGGGCGGCGATCTCGAGGAAGCGCGAGGTGCCGAAGTCGGCGACCTTGGCCAGGCCGTGGTCGGTGACCAGCACGTTCGACGGACGCAGGTCGCGGTGCAGGACGCCCTGGCGGTGCGCGTGATCGACGGCGTTGCAGATCTGGCAGGTGTAGTCGAGCGCGCGCGGCAGGTCGAGCGGCCCGTCGCGCGCGATGATCGCCTCGAGCGTCTCGCCGGGGACGAACTCCATGACGATGAAGAAGACGTTCTCCTGCTTCTCCGCGGTGAGGATGGAGACGATGTTGGGGTGGCTGAGGCTGGCGAGCAGGCGCGGCTCGCGCAGCAGCTCGCTGAAGTCGACCGACTGCTTGTGCGGCACCTTGAGCGCGACGCGCTTGTCGATCCAGGTGTCCTCGGCGAGGTAGACGGTGCCGAAGCCGCCGCTGCCGATCGTCGACAGGATCTTGTACTTGCCGACGATCTGACCGCGGAAGAACATCGGCGCGAGTATAGCAGCCGCGGCCGTACTCACGCCGTGGGCCTCACCCAGATACGCAACCACGAAGGACACGAAGGCCACGAAGCACACGAAGAAGAAAGATCGATGACGACGCTGGTGCGTGTTCGGCAGGCGCCGCTCCGCGGCGTATCGGCCTGCGAAGCAGGCCGACCTGCCGAACAGGTCGGGCGCGGCGCCAGATCGTCTCCGATCGTCGGCGTGTGTTCCGGTCTTCTTCGCGCCCTTCGTGAACTTCGTGATCTTCGTGGTTCAGCGGACGCCGCTATAATTTTCGGCTGTGCACCGCTTCTTCGCGCCGTCCATGGATCCGGGCGACGAGATCGTGTCGCTGCCGCGCGACGAGGGGCAGCATCTGACGCGCGTGCTGCGGCTCGGGGTCGGCGACACCGTCTCGGTGTTCGACGGCCGCGGCCGCGAGTTCCTCGGCCGCGTCGCCAGCGCCAGCGCGCGCGAGGTGCGGGTGACGCTGATGTCGCGGGTCGAGCCGGCGGCCGAATCGAGCGTCGCCATCACCCTCGGCCAGGCGGTGCTGAAGGGCGACAAGATGGACGAGATCATCCGCGACGCGGTCATGCTCGGCGTCGCGGCGGTGCAGCCGATCGTCACCAAACGCACCGAGGTGACCGTCGCCGCGCTGATGAAGGGGGCGCGTCTCGATCGCTGGCGGCGCGTCGCGCTCGCGTCCGTGAAGCAGTCGAAGCGCGCGATCCTGCCGGAGATCCGCATGCCGCTGACGCTGGAGACGCTCGTCGAGGAACCGTCGCCGGCGCTGCGCGTGATGCTGGTCGAGCCGGCGGCGGCGGCGCAGGTGGAGTCGCTCTCGGCGCTGATGAAGGAGCCGGCGCCGTCCGATCTGCTGTTGTTCGTCGGCCCCGAAGGGGGATGGACCGAGCCGGAGTGGACTGCGGCGGCGGCGCGCGGCGTCCGGCTGATGACGCTCGGGCCGCGGACGCTGCGCGCCGACGCGGTGCCGGTCGCCGCGATCAGCGTCCTTCAGTTCATCTTCGAACCTTGAAGTCGTGGGTCTTCAGATCGCCGTCGCCGAGCGTGAGCCGCGCCGCGCCGGCGCGGTGATCGTCGAGATACGCCGGCTCGAACCACTCGCCCTGCTCGGTGGGATCGACCGTCACCACGTAGTACTCGCCCGGCGGCAGCCCGCGGATCTTGTATTGCCCCGTCTGATCCGGGCGCGCCGTCATGATCTGCCGCGCCTGCGGCCGCCACAGCGACGCGTCGGTGGGAAAGGCGAGGATGGTGAAGTCGGGCACCGCCGCGCCGGCTTCATCGAGGACGGTGCCGTTGACTTCGGTGAGCTTGTCGGTGAACGCCACGACCACGTTCGACAGCGTCTCGCCGCCGCGCACCGGCACCGGCGTGTCGGTGACGTCGCGGCCGCCGATGGTCACCGACTTGAGCGTCCAGCCGCGCATGTTGCCGGCGGCGCGAATCAGGTGCTGGCCGGCCGACACGCCGTTCAACGTGAAGCGTCCTTCCTTGTCGACGCGTGCGTTCGGCTGCTGCCCGAAATCCGACTGATCGGTTGACGGCGCCACCAGGCGAATCTGCGTCGGGTCGGGCGGGTTGCCCGAGCCCGGCAGGAAAGTCACCAGCCCGGTGACGCTGGCGCCCGCCGAGAGCACGACGGTGAGATCGGTGACGTCCTCGCCATTCAGGCTGAGCGGCTGCATCGCGAACAGCGGCGTCTCCGAATCGTCCGCCCGCGCGCGGAGGACGTAGCGCCCCGGCGGCACGTTGGCGATGGTGAATGCGCCGTCCCAGTTGATGCGGCCGCCGAAGTTCACGCCGAGCTGCGCGCCGCGGCCGGCCATGTTCTCGGGCGCGAGGTTGACGTTGCCGCTGCTCACCATCGTGCCGTCGGGGTTGGCGACGTGGCCGGTGATGCGCGCGATCTTCACCAGCTGCATGTTGAAGTTGATGTCGAGCACTTCCGCGCTGAGGCCGACGGTGATCGGCTTCGCCTCGCTCACCGATGGCACGCCGGGATAGTAGGTCGGCGCGTAGTTGGTCTGATCCTGCTCGCCGCCGCCCGGCGCTGGGGCAAAGCCCCGGCCGCCGCCGCGGCCGGCGAACATCCCCGGGCCGGGAAGAAACCCGCCCGGTCCACCGAAGCCAGCGCCGCCGCGCATCACCGCGTTGACGTAGTAGTCGCCCGGCATCAGCCCCCAGACCCGGAACTGGCCGCGATCGTCGGTCTGCCCCGTGCCCGCGGGCGTCAGCCGGCGCTCACCCTGCTGATATTGATAGCGCATCACCCGCACCATCACGCCGGGCATGGCGTCGCCGTCCTCGTCGAGCACGCGGCCGCCGATCACGCTGCCGCGCGGCAGCTGGAACTGGATCCCCTTGATCTGCTGATCCTCGGCGAGCTGCAGCGGCGTCCCCGCCTGCAGCGGCCGGCGCTGACCGTACGACAGCGAGACGAAGCCCGATTTCGACACGGTGAGCGTGTAGCGCCCGGCCGGCAGCTCGGTGAAGTCGAAGACGCCGTTGTCGTCGGTGAGCAGGCCGCGGCCGCCCGGCACCTCGGTGGCGCTGACGAAGACGCGGGCGCGCTTCACCGGACGTCCGGTATCGGAGGCGACCACCCGCCCGGAGATTCGACCGGCCGGCGGCTTCGGCGCATCTTTCTGCGCCGGGGTATCGCGGGCCGGTGTTTGCGCGGCGAGGAAGCCGCCCGACAGGGCCAGGAGCAGAGCGATGATCGAGAGGCCGCGAGCCATGCTTGTTAGACCGAAATATACCTCCGGCGGTTGAATGCTGAGCGGGGGGCTGGGGGCTGGGGGCTGGCTGCATCCATTGCAGCACCTTCGTAGCCCGGGTGTCCGGGCATCACTTGGCCGTCAGCCACTCCCACGCATCATGACGCCTACCCAGCCCTCCTCTTCCTTTTCAGAAACCAGTCGCGCCCCGAACGCGTACGCCGCCACGACGCTGTCGCGCTCGTTTGTAAGGATGCCGCTAAGAATCAGTGTGCCGCCTGGAAGGACCGCGGCGAGGAGCGGCCCCGCTGAGCGGATGAGAAGGGCGCCGGTCAGGTTGGCCGTGACGACGTCCGCTTTCGGCAGCGGCGCCGAGGCGAGGTCGGCTACGGCGAATTCGATGGCCGTCGCCTCGGGGTTCAATGCGAGATTGTCGCGCGCGGACTCGATCGCGTCCGGATCGCTGTCGATGCCCAGCACCCGCGCCGCGCCAAGCCGGCGCGCCGCGATTGCCAGCACCCCCGACCCCGTGCCGACGTCGAGCAGGTGCCTGCCGTCGAGATCGAGGTGCTGCAGCGCGGCCAGGCACAACCGGGTCGTCGCGTGATGCCCGGTGCCGAATCCCATCGAGGGGACGACGACGATGTCGATCGAGTTGGAATCGACGCGCCGCGATTCGGCGCGCGGGTGGATGGTGATGCGGCCGACGGTCACCGCCGTCAGGCTGTCCTGCGAGCGGCGCGCCCAGTCTTCGTCGGGCACGTCGATCGGTGACGCCTCGAAGCGCGGCGCGAGCGCGCGCAGCGCCTGGTCTCGCGCGGCGGTCGACGCGAAGAAGATCCGCACCGCTCCGTCGCGCTGATCGTCGACTGCCGTGGGCCCGAAGTCGTCGACGAAGGCGAGCGCCAGATCCGCGGAATCGGTGTGAATGTCGATCGCCGGATAGGCTTTCAATTCACCAATTCACCAACTCACCAATTCCCCAACTCTCCAATTGCACGTTCAACGCTATCCGAACATGTCCTTGACGCGGTCGAACAGGTTCCGCTCGTCCTGCGCCTCGTCGCCGTCGCGCGGCCTCGGCTCGAACCTTTCCTTCGGCAGCACCCGCGCCAGCTCTTCGACCAGCTTGCGCTGCTCGCGCGTCAGCTTCTTCGGCGTCTGCACCTGCACGGTGGCGAACAGATCGCCGCGGCCGCGGCCGTTGACGTCGGGCATGCCCTTGTTGCGCAGCCGCAGCGTCGTGCCGGTCTGCGTCCCTTCCGGCACCTTGACCGTCTCGCTGCCGTCGAGCGTCGGCACCTGGATCTCGCCGCCGAGGGCGACGGTGGTGAAGTTCACCGGGATCTCGCAGAACAGGTTGTTGCCGTCGCGGCGGAAGAACTCGTGCTCCTGCACGTGGACGACGACGTAGAGGTGGCCGGCGGGGCCGCCGGCCGATCCGGCCTCGCCCTCGCCCTGCAGCCGCATCTGCTGGCCGGTGGCGATGCCGGCGGGAATCTTGACGGTGATCTTGCGATCGCGCGTGACCCGTCCGGCGCCGTGGCAGCTCTCGCACGGCTTGGTGATGATCTTGCCGGCGCCGCGGCACTGCGGGCAGGTGCGCGCGACGGTGAAGAAGCCCTGCTGGTAGCGCACCTGGCCGTGTCCCTTGCACTGCGCACAGGTGCTCGTGTTCGACCCGGGGGCCGCGCCGGTGCCGTGGCACTTCTCGCAGCTCTCCTGTCGCGGAATCTGCACCGACGTTTCGGTACCGCGCGCCGCCTCCTCGAAGCTGATCTCGAGGTCGTAGCGCAGATCGGAGCCGCGCTGCGGCCCGCCGCGCCGGCGCCCGCCGCCGCCGAAGAGATCCCCGAAGCCGAACATGTTGCCGAGGATGTCGGCGAAGTCGCCGAACTCGGCGAAGACCGACGGGTCGAAGCCGCCGCCGCCCGCCGCCTGGCCGACGCCGGCGTGGCCGAAGCGATCGTAGAGGCTGCGCTTCTGCGGGTCGGCGAGGACGGCATACGCCTCGGCCGCTTCCTTGAACTTCTCTTCGGCGACCTGATCCCCCGGGTTGCGGTCCGGATGGAACTTCATCGCCAGCTTCCGGTACGCGCTCTTGATTTCCGATTCGGTCGCGGTCCGGGCGACGGCGAGGGTCTCGTAGTAGTCGCGCTTGCTCACGCCTTCGCCACCTTCACCATCGCCGGCCGCAGCAGGCGGTCGTTGAGGGTGTAGCCCTTGCGCAGCTCGCCGATCACCTCGCCCTCGCGGTGGTCGGGGCTCTCCTCGTGCATCACCGCCTGGTGCAGGTTCGGATCGAAATCCGCGCCGAGCGCGTCGATCGCCTTGACCCCCTGCTTGCGCAGCAGGTCGTGCAGCTTGGCGTGAATCATCTCGACGCCCCTGCGGTAGCCGCCGGCGGTGTCGCCGGCGTCGACGGTCAGCGCCCGGTCGAAGTCGTCGACCACCAGCAGCAGCTCCTGCAGCAGATCGACCACCGCCTGGTCGGCCTGCTCGCGGCGCTCCCGCTCGATCCGTTTGCGGTAGTTGTCGAACTCGGCGCCCTTGCGCAGCCATCGATCCTTGTAGTCGTCGCGTTCGCGCTGCAGCGTCTCGAGCTCGGAGGGTTCAGCCGCAGCCGCGTCAGGCGACTCCGGGGTATCGGTCAGGGGTTCGTCAGCCATACTTGCTCTTAAGCTATCAGTTACCACCGCGATCGCAGCGTCCGCCTTCACGCGGACCGGGCTGTCCGGCTGAAGCCGGACACTACCGAGGTACGGCTAAGCCGGACACTACGTTCGAGCGACTAATCGGGGTCCCGCAGCACGCGCGACACGGCCTGCGCGGCGCCGTCGACGGCGGCGATCGCGCGCGAGTAGCGCATCCGCGTCGGGCCGATTACCCCGACCGTTCCGATGCCCGACCCGTCGCCGTAGGTGGAGAGGACGAGGCTGAACGGCCGCAGGTTCGGGTCGAGATGCTCCGCGCCGATCACGACCGTGAGGCCGGGGCCGTCGATATATTCGTTGAGCAGCTGCAGCAGCCGCTGCTTCTCCTCGATCATCTGCAGCAGCGCCTGCAGCGTCTGCACGTTCAGCCCGCTGGCATCGTCGAGCAGCGCGGAGGTGCCCTCGACGTACATCGGCCGATCGTCGGGCAGGTCGGAGAAAGTCGAGGTGCCGAGGCGCATCGCCCGCGCCCGCAGCGCGTCGTAGAGCAGGCGCTCTTCCTCGATCCTCTGCAGTACCGCCTCGCGCGCCCGGTGCAGCGGCAGCCCCGAGAACTCGGCGTTGAGGATGTTCGCCGCCTGCCGCAGGTCGTCGGCCTCGAGTACTTCGCCGATTTCAATCACCTTCTGAATCACGTGTCCGCCGCTGGCGACGATGACCACCAGGACGCGCATGCCGCCGAGCGGCACGAACTCGACGCGATCGAAGACCGCAGCCTCGTGCGCCGGCCGGATGGCGAAGCCAACGCTCTTCGACGCCTGCGACAGCATGTGCGAGACCTGCGGCAGCAGCGAGTCGAGGAGGCGATCGGGGCTGTCGCGGCGCAGCCGCGCTTCGACCGCCGTCGCGGCGCGGGTCGTGCGCTTCGACTCGAGCAGCAGGTCGACGTAGAACCGGTAGCCGCGATCGGTCGGGATGCGTCCAGCCGACGTGTGCGGCTGCTGGACATACCCTTCTTCTTCGAGGCGCGCCAGGATGCTGCGAACGGTGGCCGAAGACACACCAAGGCCGGCAGCTGAGACCAGCAGCGACGAAGCTACCGGTTCGCCCGACTCGATGTACTCCCGTACGAGAGCAGCAAGGACCCGTTTTGACCTATCTGCGGCGTCTTGTGACATTTACGGCTGGCAGTCGCTCCTGGGGACTGCCAATCATTATACAACGACGTTTCAGCTCAGCTACGTCGTTGTAATGCCGGCGCGCATCGCGAGCTGAGCCGCGGCGGCACGGGCCCGCGCGACGACCTCGACCGGATCGACCCGAACCGGCGCGAAGCCGTCGACGAGCAGCTCGCCGTCGACCACCGTGGTTCGAACGTCGCTGCCGCGCGCGGAATAGACGAGCGTCGAGTAGGGATCGGGGCCGGGCGCCAGGTGCGGGCGATCGCGGTCGACGACGATCAGGTCGGCCCGCTTGCCGGCCTCGAGGGAGCCGATTTCCGCGTCGAGCCCCAGCGTCCGCGCGCCCGCGCGCGTCGCCATCCAGACGATGTCGCGCGCCGGCAGCGCGCCCGGTTCGCGGCGCATCGCCTGCAGCACGCCCGCCAGGCGCATCTCCTCGAACATGTCGAGCCGGTTGTTGCAGGCCGCGCCGTCGGCGCCGAGCGAGACAGTGATGCCGCGCGCCTTCAGCTCGGGCACCGGCGCGATTCCTGATCCGAGCTTCAGGTTCGAGCCGGGGCAGTGCATCACCTTGACGTCGTGGTCGGCGAGGATCTGCTGCTCGCGCTCGTCGACCCAGACGCAGTGCGCGGTGCAGAGATGCGGCGAGGCGAGGTGAACGCTCGCGAGGTATTCGAGGTTGGACAACCCGCCCGACAGCTGGCGCACCAGCGCGATCTCGTCGCGCGACTCCGACGCGTGCGTGTGCACCAGGGCGCCGTGCTGACGTGAGAGGCTGGCCACCGCCTCGAGCAGCTCCCGCGAGCACGACACGGCGAAGCGCGGCGCGAACGCAGCGCGCAGGCGGCCGCCGGCGGCGCCGTCCCATCGCTTGCGAATCGCCAGGCTCTCGTCGATCGACGCGGACGTCTTCTCCTGCAGGCGCAGCGGCACCTGGGCGTCGAAGTCCATCATGCACTTGCCGATCGTCGCCCGCAGGCCGCTTTCCTCGATCGCCTCGAACACGGCGTCGGTATCGTGCACCGTCTCCATCGTCAACACGGTGGTCGTGCCCGTGGCGAGCAGCTCGGTTGCGGCGAGCTGCGCCGCGGCGCGCAGCGTGTCGGGCGTGTGCGCCGCTTCCATCGGCCAGACGCGCGTCCGCAGCCAGTCCATCAGCCGCAGATCGTCGGCGTAGCCGCGGAACAGCGTCTGGCACAGATGGATGTGTGTCTGGATGAAACCCGGCAGCACGTAGCCGCCTCGCGCGTCGACGACCCGGTCGTGCGGCTCGGAGATTTGCGACGCGATCGCCGCAATGCGTCGGTTGCGAATCGACACGTCGCCCGGGACGATGTCGAAGCGGTCGTTCATCGTCACGATCGTGCCGCCGCGGATCAGGAGTGACATGAAATGTGTAGTGTCCGCCTTCAGGCGGTCCGTGTCATGGTCCGGCTGAAGCCCGACGCTACGTACGGCTGGCGAGCTGTGGCGGGGTCCACTTCATCGACGGCGACTGGATCTTGCCGTGCTTCACGGCGATCAGCTCGGCGAGGATGCTGACGGCGATTTCCTGCGGCGTCACCGCGCCGATGTCGAGGCCGATCGGCGCGTGCACGCGCAGCAGCTGGTCGTCGGGCATCCGATCCTCGCGCAGCGCCTCGTAGATCCGCGCCACCTTCGCGCGGCTGCCGATCAGCCCGAGATAGCGCAGCTCACGCGGCGCCAGCGAGCGCAGCGCCTCGAGGTCGTTGGTGTGGCCGCGGGTGACGATGACGACGTAGGCGTGCGGCGGGATGCCGGCGCGGTTCAGCCACGACGGGATGTCGTCGACGACGATCTCGGCGGCGGTGGGGAAGCGCTCGGCGTTGGCGAACTTCTCCCGATCGTCGGCGACGTGGACGCGAAAGCCGACCTCCTGCGCGATGCGCGCGAGGTGGAAGCCGACATGTCCGGCGCCGACGATGTAGAGCTCGGGCGACGGCTCGATCGGCTCGATATAGACGTCCATCTGCCCGCCGCAGATGAGGCCGGTCTCCTGCGCGAAGTCGTCGGACAGCTCGTAGTGCACGAGCTGCGGCGCGCGCGTCGCAATCGCGTGGCGCGCCTTGCCGAAGGCGTCGTTCTCGTAGCAGCCGCCGCCGATCGTGCCAACCTGGCGGCCGTCGCCGAAGACGAGCATCTTCGCGCCGACTCGCTGCGGCGTCGACCCGGTGGTAGAGACGATGGTTACGAGCGCCGCCGGCTCCCCGCGCTCGAGCGCGTCGGCGACGGCAGCGAAGACTTCCCTATTCATCTCAGGGGATTATAGCGAGGCTGGGGTAGGCAGGTGAGGCAGGTAGGGCCGGTAGGGCAGAACTCAGAGGTTTTCCCCACCCGCCTCACCTGCCCCACCCGCCGACTACCGACGCTCGAGCGAGCGGCATCGCATCAGCGATGCAGCTCGCAGATCTCGGTCGGTTCCGTCCCCGCCAGGAACGATTCGCTGAACGTCCGCGGGCACATCGGCGTCGCCAGCTTCCCCGTGAGCGGATCGATCTCGGTAAACGCGATCCCTTCCGGCACCGAGAACGGCAGGTCGGCGCGGCCGGTCAGCGCGTTGCGCATGAACTGGGTCCAGATCGGCAGCGCCGCCTGCGATCCGCTCAACCCCACGGGCTTGTTGTCGTCGAAACCGACCCACACCACCGTCAGCAGCTCCGGCGTGAAGCCGACGAACCACGCGTCGCGCAGGTCGTTCGTGGTGCCGGTCTTGCCGGCGGCGTCGAACAGGAAGCCCTGGCCGCGCGCGCCGGCCGCCGTGCCCTCGTTGAGCACGCTGCGCATCATGTTGGTGACCAGGAACGTCGTGTCCGGACGCGCCACGGTGCGCGCCTCGGTCGTGTCTTTCTTGGTCACGTCCTTGCCGCCGCGGATGATGCGGGCGATGTGCTTCAGCGGCCGGATGCTGCCGCCGTTGGGAAAGAGGGTGTAGGCGGTCGCGATCTCGAACGGCGTCGCTTCGAACACGCCCAGCGCGATCGACGGGTACGGCTTCGGCGGGTTGCCGACCTTCAGCGACTTCCAGAACGCCGCCACCTTGTCGTAGCCGGCCTTCTCGGCGACGTGAATCGTGCCGAGGTTGCGCGAGTGCGCCAGCGCCTGGCGGAAAGTGATCGGGCCGTCGTACTTGCCCTCGTAGTTTTCCGGCGTCCACACCTGATCGTCGAACTCGAAGGTCTCGGGCTCGTCGTTGGTGATCGACGCCGGCGTGATGTCCGTGCGGCCCGCTGCGGCCGCCTCCTCGAACGCCGTCAGGTAGACGAACGGCTTGAAGACCGATCCCGGCTGCCGCCGCGAGAGAATCGCGCGGTTGTACTGCGACTGGTTGTAGGAGCGGCCGCCGACGAACGCGAGGATCTCGCCGCTGCGCGGATCGACGGAAATCAACGCCGCTTCGGCCTTCGTCTTCCGCCGCCGCCGCGACAACAACTGGTCGACGCGCGTCAGCCCGTCGCGCACCGCGTCCTGCGCCAGCCGCTGCAGGTGCAGATCCAGCGTCGTGTAGACCTCCACGCTCTGCGTCGTGGTTGTTGTCAGGCCGGGGTACTGATCGCCCAGCGTCTGGCCGACGTAGTCGACGAAGTAGGGCGCTTCGGCCTCGAGCGCGCGCTGCACGATGGTCAGCGGCTCCTGGCTCGCCTTGTCGGCCGCTTCCTGCTTGATGTAGCCGGCATCGGCCATCGCCTGGAGCACGACGTTGCGCCGTTCCTTGCACCGGTCCGGGTTGTTGAACGGCGACAAGGCGGACGGCGACTGGTAGACGCCGGCGATCGTCGCCGCTTCGGACAGGGTCACGTTGGTGACGTCGCGGCCGAAGAACAGCCGCGACGCTTCGGGGACGCCGACGATGCCGAACGAGCCGCGCTGCCCGAGCGTCATGTCGTTGAGATACATCTCGAGAATCGCGTCCTTCGACGCGCGCGTGGTGAGGATCAGCGCCACCCACGCCTCGAGCAGCTTGCGGCGCACCGACTTCTCGCGCGCGTCCTTCAGCGTCATCCCGGGGAACATCCTCGGCAGGAAGACGTTGCGCGCGACCTGCTGCGTGATCGTGCTCGCGCCCGCCGTGTAGGCGCGCTTGCCGCGGATGTTGGTCAGGATCGCGCCGAGGATGCCGATCGGATCGATGCCCGGATGCTCGTAGTAACGCCGATCCTCGATCGCGAGCACCGCCTGCCGCATGTGTTCGGGGATCGCGCTCAGCGCCACCGGCCGCCGCTTCTCGCGCTCGCCGACGGCGAGCGAGGTCAGAACCGGGGCGTCGAGCACCAGGCGCTCGCTGACTCTCGCGCCCAGCTCCAGCCGCTGCACGCGTTCGGGCGGTCGAGGCGGCGGACGCCGCTGCGCCGTTCTCCGCACGTCCGGCGCGGTCGGACGCTGGAACACGACCTTCACGATCTGGTTCTTGAACTCGCTCCCGCGCGGCTTGATCGTGATCAGCCCGTTGCCGATGGCGAACTCGCCGGCTCTCTCGAGCGCCGTCTCGCGGCGCGTATAGCCCAGCTCGTTCAGCCGGTCGACCAGCTGCGTGTCGCTCATGAACTGGCCGCGGCGGAGCTCGAGCGGACGCGCGAGCACGCGCGGAAACGTCGTTTCCCGCGCCCCGGCGAGGCGGGCGTCGATCAGGCGCGCGAAGCGCACGTAGTAATAGGTGGCGAAGAAGCACAGCAGGACCGTCGGGATCGCGACCGCCACGGCGGCGACCCGCGCCCAGCGTTTGCGCCAGATGACCTTTACCCGGATCTTCAGGACGTGTGCAGTCGAACGGATCTTGGGCACCATCGGCTCTTATCGGCGCGAACGGGCCGCTTCGCTATTGCCAGAGTGTGAACTTTTCGCCGTTTGTTTGCGCGACAGTCGGCGGCCCGAAAGGGCCGCCCTACCTATATTGTGACGATCCAATGCCGCCCGAGGTCGAGCGGCAGCTCTTCGTCGAGCCGGTCCACGAACGCCGGACCGTACTCGTTGAGGAACGAGACGAAGCCGATCGTCCGCTCCTGGGCATGGCCGCCGGGGAACGCGAGCGCGCGCGCGTGCATGAACTGCCGCCGCAGCGTCTCGTCGCGGCGCTTCGCCGCCTGAATCATCTTGCCGTGCAGCGTCTGCACGTCGCGCTGCATCCGCTCGAGCGTCGATCGCGCCGCGCCCTCGAGCGTCGGATCGAGGATCGGCAGCGTCTGAATCAGCCGCGACATCTGCGCGTCGATGAGATGCGCGGCCTCGGTGAACGCTTCGTCGACGACCGGCGGGATCTGCGTTTTCAGGAGCTCGTTGAGCGCCGCCTCGTCCTGTGCCTGCAGCGCCTCCAGCGGCAGCTTGTACTTGGTCAGGAAGCGAACCGCCGCTGAATCGAGCACGGTCGCCGTCGCGCGGGGAAAGAAGAGCGGCATCGGCACGCCGAAGTGACCGTAGACGCCGCGCAGCTGTCCGAGATACGCCAGCTCGTTCGGTCCGGCGACGTAGCAGATCGTCGGAAAGATCGTGTCCTGCACGATCGGCCGCAACAGCACGTTCGGGCTGAACGAGGCGGGACGCTCGGCCGCCTGCGCCAGCAGCGCCGACGGCGGGAACTGCTGCTCGCCCACCAGGAAGCGGCCATCCTGCTGCCGGATCGCGCGCCGGCTGCCATCGTCCTGATTGAGGTGGAAGAGCGCGAGGCTGTCGTCCTGCGCGTGCACCTGCGCGTGATAGCCGCGCGCGGTCAGATCCGATCCGGCCAGCGCCGCGAGCTTCACCGTCTGTCCCGGCATCGACAGCTCGCGGGCGAAGACCTTGCTGACGAGCGGCTTCGAGGCCGGATCCGACGAGTCGTACACCACCAGGCCGCGTTCGCCGAGCACCTCCTCGAGCCAGCGTCCGAACGCCTCCGCCATGCCGGTGCCCGGCGTGTAGGCGCGGCGGAGCCCGGACATGATCGAGGGTCGGAATTCAGTGGCCGGGAGGAGGCGTTCGAGCTCGGCGAGCGTGTCGTGGACCGATTGATCGAGCCGGACGGTCGCGACCGGCGCCGGCTCCGCGCCCGGCCGCGGCGGCAACGAGACGGTGCGTGGAGCCAGCGTCTCGTCGAAGACGGTACACGACCGCACTTCCTCCCAGTCGTGATCCTCCGCGTCGATCCAGAAGATCGCGATCGCCGGCACGTGGTGATCGCGCGAGACCTGGGCCGCGAGCTTGAGCGCGGTCAACGCCTTCAGCAGCGTGAAGAGCGGCCCGCCGAAAAGACCAGCCTGCTGGCCGGTGACGACGGCGACCGTGCGGCGATCGGCGAGGAGCCGCGCGGCCTCGCGCGCGCGCGACGGCGCCTGCCGGCGCTCCAGCTGGCTGCCGATGACCGACGCGATCTCGTCGCGGCCGCGATCGTGCGCCTGTGCGCGGCCGATGGCCTCGGCCCAGGCGGCGTGCTGCGACGGGTCGCCGGAGAAGAACGGCGCGACCGAACGGAAGTCGTACGCGTAGTCGGCCGCCAACCGCCGAATCCAGGGAAAGCGCCGGACATCCACGGGGATCCGTACCGAGGGGCCGTCCGAGAAGGCGGTGGAGGGTTCGGCTGAGTTGACCGGCACCGGATGCCTACTGTCGCAGAGCGCCTCGCGCACTGTCAAGCACGCGCAGCCGCGCTATTCGATTGATCCGACAGCACTAAGACGCCGGTTCGTGTGGCGCGGTTGCGCCAATTTTCCGTGTTACCATGAGCGACGCCTTCCTCTGGAGGAGTCCTCGCTGCACACCGACCCTTCTGGCGCCGCACACCCTGACGCGTTCGGGCGCTTTCGTGTTCTGCATAAGATTGGCGCCGGCACGCTTGGCCCGGTTTTCCGCGCCCACGACCCGGTGTCGGATCGAGCGGTTGCGATCAAGCAGTTCACGCTCGACATGTCGCCTGAACGGCTGCAGCAGTTCGCGGCCGAGCTGCAGCATCTCGTCACCGCACACCTCGCGCACCCGGGGATTGCCGCTCCGCTCGCCGCCGGCGTCCACGGCGCGTCGGCCTACCTCGTGCAGGAGCTGGTCACCGCCGATTCGCTCGACCTGGTGATACGCGAGTACGGTGCCGCGCCTCCCAACGACGCGCTGCGGGTGGCCGCGCAGCTGGCCGGCGCGCTCGACTTCGCCAACGCAGCTCAAGTACGCCACGGCGCGCTGCACCCGCGCGATGTCCTGCTCTCGTCCGACGAAACACGCGTCACCGGCCTCGGCATCGCGCACGCGCTCGAGCGCGTCGGGATCGGCGCGCCGGTTCGCCGCCCGTTTACGCCGCCGGAACGGATCGCCGCCGGCGAATGGGATCGGCGGTCGGATGTGTTCAGTTTGGCGGCGCTCGCGCACGAACTGCTGTGGGCGCGGCGCATCGCCGGGACCGGCAGCAGCGTCGCCGCGGGGTTGACCCCGATCACCGGCGGCGATCTGAACGTGTTGCATGCCGTCTTCAGCCGCGCGCTGGCGGAGGACCCTGCCCAGCGGTTCGAGAGCGCGCTCGAGTTCGCGGACGCTCTTCGCAGCGCCTTCCCCGATACCGAGGTGAAGGACCAAGCGGCGGCGTTGAAGCAGATCGAGGACGATTTCGCCGAAGGCTCGACGATGTTTCCGCAGGCGCAGCCAGTCCCGGCGGCGGCACCGCCGGAGACTCGCCGGCCGGTGGTGGTTTCGAGCGAACCGGCGCAGACGCCCGCCTCGACCCAGCCGCCGCTCGTCGACCGCAAGCGGGAGCTCGATCTGCCGCTGGCCGGGATCGCGCGCGCGGAGCAGGAGCGCTACCGCGACGTCGAAAGCGCGCCGGCCCTCATGCCGCCGGCCGGCCAACGCGCGGCGGACGCGCCGGATGCCGCGTCGGCGGGCCGCTTCCTCGATTACGTCCGCAACGATCAGGCGGTCGCCGCTGCGCCGCAGCCGCCGGCGCCGATTGTGGTCCGGCCGGTGCTGCCGGAGCCGACGGTCACGCGCGAAACACCGCGCTCGAACCGCGTGCCGGTGCTGCTCGCGCTGGCGATCGGCCTGATGCTCGGGTTTGGCGCCGGCTACGGCTTCGGCCTGCGGCAGCGCCCCGCCCCGGCCGTCGTGTCCGAGACCGCCGACGGCACGCCCGCGCCGGGACGCGAGTTCACCGAGAGCGCGGTGCCGGACGCAACTCGACCGGCAGCGACTCCAGCCGATGCGCCACCGCCTGCGGCCGGCACCGATTCGCGCGCGGCCGCGCCCGCCGCCGAGCCGCCCGCTGCGCCGCCGCCGCCAGCGGCCGCGCCCCCTGTTGCACCTCCGGCTGCAACGCCGGCACCGGCGCCGGCGCCGACGCGCGCGCCGGCTGCGCCAGCCGCGGCGCCGCGCCCCGCCGCGCCCGTCGCGCCGCCGGCCGATGGCCGGATTCTCGTCCGCACCACGCCTGCCGGCGCGCGCGTGTTCGTCGACGAGCGCGAGTACGGGGTGACGCCGTTTGCCGTGCGCAACCTCGCGCGCGGCGGGCATCGCGTCCGCGTCATGCGCGACGGCTTCAACACGGAGGACCGCCGCATCGTCCTCACCGCGTCGCAGCCATCGCAGTCGGTGACGATCGCGCTCGAGCGCCAGAGCGCCGGCGCCAGCCCTGCAGCGCAGGCGAGACCGGCCGAAACCGGATCGAGCGGCCGCTTTGCCGGCGATCTGGTTGTCGACTCGCGTCCGCCGGGCGCGACGGTGTTCATCGACGGCAAGTCCGTGGGCACGACGCCGCTGACCGTGCGCGGGGTCGCTGCCGGCTCGCACGCGATTCGCATCGAGCACGAGGGCTATCGCCGCTGGTCGTCGGCTGTCCGCGTCGTCGCGAGCCAGGCCAATCGCATCACGGCCGCACTCGAGAGATAGTTGCTGGTTGCTCGTTGCTGGTTGCTAGATGAGACGGGCTCGCAATTCTCGTAGGGCAGCCCTTTAAAGGCTGCCGGCGCGCATATGCAACAGACTCCAAGCACTTGCAGCTAGCAACGAGCAACCAGCAACCAGCACCAGCAACGAGCAGCGACTCACCGAGGACAATGGACGCGATTCTTGCACTAGAAGACGGCACGCTGTACCGCGGCGCTTCCGCCGGCGCCGAAGGGGAAGCGCGCGGCGAGGTGGTGTTCAACACCAGCATGACCGGATACCAGGAAGTCCTCACCGATCCGTCGTACGCCGGACAGATCGTGACGATGACCTGCCCCGAGATCGGCAACTACGGCGTGACGCCCGCCGACGTCGAGTCGCGCGCGCCGCAGGTAGCCGGCTTCATCATCCGCGACGAGTCGCCGGTGGCGAGCAACTGGCGATCGGAAGCGACGCTGCGCGACTACCTGGTGGCCAACCGCATCGTCGCCATCTCCGACATCGACACCCGGGCGCTGACGCGCCAGCTGCGCTCCGGCGGCGTGATGCGCGGGGTGATTGCGACCGGCGACGCGCTCGACGCCAGCGCGCTCGTGGAGCAAGCGCGCTCGATTCCGCAGATGGAGGGCTCGGACCTCGTTCGCGGGGTGACTTCCGCCGCGGCGTTCGACTGGCCACAGGAGGATCCGGGCGAGTTCGGCGTCGCACCGGAGCGGCTGCCGAAGCGCCGCCTGAAGATCGCCGCCTACGACTTCGGGATGAAGTGGAACATCCTGCGGCGGCTGAGCGCGCACGGCTGCGACGTCCGCGTGTTTCCGGCGACGACGCCGGCTTCGGAGCTGCTGGGGATGAGCCCGGACGGCGTGTTCCTGAGCAACGGCCCCGGCGATCCGGCGCCGCTGACCTACGCGATCGACAACGCGAAAACGCTCGTCGCCTCCGGCGTGCCAACGTTTGGCATCTGCCTGGGCCACCAGATTCTCGGCCTGGCGATGGGCGGGAACACCTTCAAGCTGAAGTTCGGCCACCGCGGCGCGAACCACCCGGTGAAGAAGCTCGCGACCGGGAAGATCGAGATCACCTCGCAGAATCACGGCTTCGCGGTCGATCCCGCGTCGCTGCCGCCGGATGTGGAGGTCACGCATCTCAATCTGTACGACGGCACGGTGGAGGGGCTGCGGCACAAATCGAAGCCGGTCTTCTGCGTGCAGTATCATCCCGAGGCATCGCCGGGCCCGCACGACGCCGATTACCTGTTCGACGATTTTCTCAAGTTGATCGAAGAGAAGCGCTAATGCATCCGTAGGGGCCGACCTTGGTCGGCCCTCGGGGCGGAGCAAGCTCCGCCCCTACGGTGGAAAAATACATGCCTCGTCGAACAGATCTGAAACGCGTCCTCATCATCGGTTCCGGTCCGATCGTCATCGGCCAGGCGTGCGAGTTCGACTACTCCGGCAGCCAGGCATGCAAGGCGCTGCGCTCCGAGGGGCTCGAGGTCATCCTCGTCAACAGCAATCCGGCGACGATCATGACCGACCCGGAGCTCGCCGACCGCACCTACGTCGAGCCGCTGACGCCCGACATCCTCGCCGCGATCATCGAGCGCGAGCGCCCCGACGCGCTGCTGCCGACGGTGGGCGGCCAGACGGCGCTGAACCTGGCGATGGACCTGAATGCGGCCGGCACGCTCGACAAGTTCAACGTCGAGCTGATTGGCGCGTCGACCAAGGCGATCAAGGTCGCCGAGGATCGCCAGCTGTTCAAGGACGCGATGCGCGAGATCGGCCTCGACGTGCCGCAGAGCGGCGTGGCGCGGTCGCTGCCCGAAGCGGTGGATCTGGCGCGGACGCTCGGCTTCCCGCTGGTGATCCGGCCCTCGTTCACGATGGGCGGCGTCGGCGGCGGCATCGCCTACAACATCGAGGAGTTCCGCGACCTCGCCGAGCGCGGCATCGAGCTCAGCCCGGTGCACGAGATCCTGGTCGAGGAATCGGTGATCGGCTGGAAGGAATTCGAGCTCGAGGTGATGCGCGACGTCGCCGACAACTTCGTCGTCATCTGCTCGATCGAGAACATCGACCCGATGGGCGTGCACACCGGCGACAGCATCACGGTGGCGCCGATCCTCACGCTCTCCGACAAGGAATATCAGCGGATGCGCGACGCCGCGCGCCGCATCATCCGCCGTGTCGGCGTCGAGACCGGCGGCTCCAACATCCAGTTCGCCGTCAACCCGAAGAACGGCCGGATGACGGTGATCGAGATGAACCCGCGCGTCTCGCGATCGTCGGCGCTGGCGTCGAAGGCGACCGGCTTTCCGATCGCCAAGATCGCGGCCAAGCTCGCCCTCGGCTATCACCTCGACGAGATCAAGAACGACATCACCCGCCTGACGCCGGCGTCGTTCGAGCCGACCATCGACTACGTCGTGGTCAAGATCCCGCGCTGGAACTTCGAGAAGTTCCCGCAGGCCGATCGCACGCTGACGACGCAGATGAAGTCGGTGGGCGAGGCGATGGCGATCGGCCGCACCTTCAAGGAAGCGTTCATGAAGGGTGTGCGCTCGCTCGAGCTCGGGCGCAGCGGCCTGCTGTTCGCGCCCTCGAACATGGACGACGAGGACGATGGGGCGCTGCGGAAGCGGCTGGCCATTCCCACCGATCGGCGGATGTGGGATCTGTTCCGCGCCATCGAGCGCGGCTGGACGGTCGAGCAGCTGCACGAGATCACGCGCATCGATCCGTGGTTCCTGCGCCAGTTCACCGAGATTGCGGCGATGCGGCGCAGCGCCGCCGCCGCCGGCCTCGATGGGATGGACGCCGCGGAGATGCGCCGGCTGAAGCGCGCCGGCTTCGGCGACCAGGAGCTCGGCCTGGCGCTGAAGACGAGCGAGAGCGAGGTCCGCGACAGGCGCCGCGGCCAGAACCTGATTCCCGTCTACAAACGGGTGGACACCTGCGCCGCGGAGTTCGAGTCGTTCACGCCGTATCTCTACAGCTCGTACGAACCGAGCGACGAGGCCAACCCCACCGCTCGCGACAAGGTGATCATCCTCGGCAGCGGACCGAACCGGATCGGCCAGGGCATCGAGTTCGACTACTGCTGCTGCCACGCCGCCTTCGCGCTGCGCGAGGAGGGGCTCGAGACGGTGATGATCAACTGCAACCCCGAGACGGTGTCGACCGACTACGACACCGCCGACCGGTTGTACTTCCAGCCGCTGACCTTCGAAGACGTGATGGCGGTGATCGAAACCGAGCGCAGCGGCGGCGGCGACGTGTCGTGCCTGGTGCAGTTCGGCGGGCAGACGCCGTTGAAGCTGGCGCTGGCCCTGCAGCAGGCCGGGGTCAGGATTCTCGGCACCTCACCCGATTCGATCGACCTCGCCGAGGATCGGAAGCGCTTCTCCGCGCTGCTCGAGAGCCTGAAGATCACGCAGCCGGCGAGCGGCACCGCTACCTCGCGGCAGGAAGCGCGCGACGCCGCCGCCGCGATCGGCTTCCCCGTGGTGGTGCGCCCGTCCTACGTCCTCGGCGGCCGCGGCATGGCAATCGTCTACGACGTTGTCACCCTCGACCGCTACATGACGCAGGCAGTGGACGCGTCGCCCGAGCATCCGGTGCTGGTCGACAAATTCCTCGAGGACGCCTTCGAGTTCGACGTCGACGCGATCGCCGATGCCACCGGCGCGGTGGTGATCGGCGGCATCATGGAGCACATCGAAGAAGCCGGCATCCACTCGGGCGACAGCTCGTGCGTCGTGCCGCCGTTCATCTGCCCCGAACGCCACCTCGCCACCATCCGCGATTACACGCGGCGGATCGCGCGCGCGCTCAAGGTGGTCGGCCTGATGAACGTCCAGTACGCGTTAAAGGGCGACGTCGTCTACGTGCTCGAGGTGAACCCGCGCGCGTCGCGCACGGTGCCGTACCTGTCGAAGGCCGCCGGCGTCTCGCTGGCAAAGGTCGCGGCCAAGGTGATGGCCGGCCGGACGCTCGCCGAGCTCGGCCTGCGCGAGGACGTGCAGGTGGCCGGCGTGTTCGTGAAGAGCCCGGTGTTTCCGTTCGTGCGCTTCCCCGGCGTCGACACGATTCTCGGCCCGGAGATGAAGTCGACCGGGGAAGTGATGGGCGGATCGTCGAGCTTCGGCGTCGCCTTCGCGAAGGCGCAGCTCTCGGTGGGGCAGCGGCTGCCGGAGAGCGGGACAGCGTTTGTCAGCGTCAACAACGACGACAAGGCGAACCTGCTGCCGATTGCGCGCGACCTGGCGGAGCTCGGCTTCCATCTCGTGGCGACGCGCGGCACCGCCGCCTACCTGCGCGCCTACGGCCTCGAGGTCGACGTGCTCTACAAGGTGAACGAAGGGCGCCCGAACGTCGCCGACGAGATCGTCAACCGCAAGGTCGATCTGATCATCAACACGCCGCTCGGCCGCGAGTCGTTCTTCGACGACCGCACGGTGCGCCGCGCGGCAATGATGCACGAGGTGCCGTGCATCACCACGCTCACCGGCGCGGCCGCCGCGGTCAGCGCCATCCGCGCGTTGCGGACGCAGCGGCTCGGGGTGCGCGCGCTGCAGGACTACCACGCAGGAATTCCGGCGCCGAACGTCTAGCGACTGCGCACTTTCTGCGACACTGCGGCGGGCCACGAAAGACACGAAAATTACGAAAGACACGAAAATCTTTGATTCTTTTGGTTTCGTGTGTTTCGTGTTTTCGTGTCTTTCGTGGCTGATCCGTTGCAGCGCCGGAAGCGGTGCGCACTGTCGCCGCCATTCCTGCGGCCGGTCTCGTCGCCGGTGCAGCTCTCGGCCTGCTGATTCCTGAACCGCCGTTCGTTCTCGCCTGCATTCTGCTCTCGACCAGCGCCGCGGGCGCGTGCTTCGCGTGGGCGCTGCGGCGGCCGCTCTGGCTCGCGCTCGCGGTCGCGCTCGGGTTCTTCGCCGGCGGCGTGCTGCTCGCGTCGGTCGAATGGCAGCGCGCCTGGCGGCCGCCGCTGCGGGCCGAGTTCGAGCGCCTGGCGCAGGCGGCGCGCGCGGATGCGGCGCGCGAGAACCGACGCCTGCCCGAAGACGATGAGGCGTTCGCGATCGTCGAGGGCATTCTGCGTGCAGACGCGACGCCCACCGCCGGCGGCGTCTCGCTCAGCGTCGACGACCATCGCGGCGGCGGCGTGCTGGCGACCGTCGTTGGTTCGCTGGCGCCGGCCGCGATGCACCACTGGATCGCCGGCCGCCACATCCGCTTTCCCGCCCAGCTGCATCGCCCCTCACGCTACCTGAACGCCGGCGTCCCCGACTTCGAGCGGGCGCTGGCGCGCCGCGGCACCACGCTGGTCGGCACGGTCAAGAGCGGTGCGCTCGTCGAGGTGCGGGCGAGGGCGAACTGGCTGGACGAGCGCCTCGGCGCCGCGCGCCGCTTCGCGCGCGACGCCATTGCCGCCGGCGTCGGCCGCTGGAGCCTGCGCTCGCGCGCGATTGTCGCCGCCATCGTCATCGGCGATCGCGCCGGCCTCGACGACCAGGTCGAGCGCCGGCTCCAGGAGGCCGGCACCTACCACGTCATCGCGATCTCGGGCGGCAACATCGCCATCCTCGCGGGCCTGCTCGTCGGCGTGTTCCGGCTCGCCGGGCGCCTGGGACGCACGGCGATGCTCGTGTCGATCGGGGCGCTCGCCGTCTACGCGCGCTTCGTCGGCGGCGGGCCGTCTGTCGACCGCGCGACGCTGATGGCGGTCGTCTACTTTGCCGCCCGCGCGATCGATCAGCGCAGCCCGCCGCTCAACGCGCTGGCGGTCGCCGCGGCGATTCTCGCCGCCGCCGACCCGCTCTCGGTCGTCGAGCCCGGGTTTCTCCTCACCTTCGGCGCCACGCTCGCCATCATCGTCGCCCTGCCTGCACGCACCGCGCCCGAACCTTCCCTCGCCACCTCGCTCCGCGCCGCGGCGCGGACCATGTTCATCGCGTCGGTTGCGGCGGAGCTGATGCTGTTTCCCATTGGCGCGCTGGCGTTTTCGCGGATCACCGTCGCCGGCCTGGCGCTGAACTTCGTCGCGATTCCGCTGATGGCGGTTGTGCAGATCGCCGGGATGGCGGTCGTGCCGGCGGCCGTCGTTTCGACGACCCTGGCGGCGTCGGCCGGATGGATCGCTCACCTCGGCGCCGAGGGCCTGGTCCGGTCGGCAGATCTCATTGCCTGCGTTCCGGCGCTGACCTGGCGCGTCGCCCCGCCGCACTGGACGGCAGTCGCTCTCTATTACCTGCCGGGCCTCATCTCGCTCGCCTTGAATCGGCGACGGTTCGCCGGCGTCGCCAGCCGGGAGCCGCTTTCGTCGCGCATCGTCCGCCAGGGGACGGCGGCGATCGCGGCCGCGGCGGCGCTGTGGATTCTCGTCAGCCCGGCGTCGCTCGTCGCGGCGCGCGGCGACGGCGCGCTGCACGTCTCGTTTCTCGACGTCGGCCAGGGCGACGCGATCTTCATCGTCTTTCCGCGAGGCCGCACGATGCTCGTCGATGCGGGCGGCCTGGCCGCATCGGCCTCATTCGACATCGGCGACCGCGTCGTCGCGCCCGTGATCAGGCGCGCCGGCTTCCGCCGCCTCGACTACCTGGTGCTGACGCACGGCGATCCCGATCACATCGGCGGCGCGCGCTCGGTCATCCAGGAATTTCGACCGCGGGAGGTGTGGGAGGGGATTCCGGTGCCGCGCTTCGAGCCGCTGACGATGCTGCGCGTGGCGGTCCAGGCGAGCGGGGCGCGGTGGGCCAACGTCTACGCCGGCAGCCGCGCGATGGTCGACGACGTCGAGGTGATTGCGCATCACCCGCAGCCGGCCGACTGGGAGCGGCAGAAAGTTCGGAACGACGACTCGCTCGTCCTCGAGCTCCGCTGGCGCGACGTGTCGGTCGTTCTGACGGGCGATGTCGGCAGGGCGGTGGAGCGCGAGATCGCCCCGACGATCGCGCCGGCGCGGCTGCGGGTGGTGAAGATCCCGCATCACGGCAGCCTGACCTCCAGTGCACGCGAGTTCGTGGAGGCGCTCCTCCCGCAGATCGCCGTCGTCAGCGCCGGGCGAGGAAACCACTTCGGTCATCCCGTGCCCGAGGTCCTGGAACGCTACCGATCTGCGGGCGCCGCGATCTTTCGCACCGACCGCGACGGCGAAGTGAGGGTCGATACCGACGGGCGGTCTCTCTTCGTAGCGACGTTCACTGGAGCACGGCTTCCGCTGGAAGAGAAACGCTAACCACGAAGACACGAAGAACACGAAGAACACGAAGAAGAAAGGTCAGGCCATGCTCACGATCCCGACACCATTATCCGACGACCTCGAAGAGCTCGTCCGCAAAACGATCGGATGCTGCATCGCTGTTCATCGCGAGCTCGGTCCAGGACTTCTCGAGGTCATCTACTCCAAGGCAATCGGCAAGGAGTTGGCTGCTGCCGGTATCGCCTATGAACGCGAAAAGAAATACTCCGTGATGTACCGCGGCGAACACCTGTGCGACCAATGGCTGGACTTCGTCGTGGCCGAGCAGCTGGTGCTGGAAGTCAAGTCGGTCGAGCAACTCAATCCCGTGCACCATTCGCAGCTGCTGAACTACATGCGGCTAGCGCGGGTTCGCGTGGGTCTTCTGCTGAACTTCAACGTCGTCGTGCTGAAGGATGGAATCAGAAGAAAAATATTGTGATCTTCTTCGCGCGTCTTCGTGGTTTCGTGCCTTCGTGGTCCCGGTCCCGATCGCAGCTAGCGCTTGGCTCGCTGCCACTCAGCTTCGAGTTGCTCGAGGGTCATGTCCTTCATCGCCCGTCCCGACGCTGCGACTGATTCCTCGAGCGCCCCGAAGCGTCTCGTGAACTTGTCATTGGCCTTGCGCAGCGCGGTCTCCGGCTCGATGCCGAGCTTTCGGGCGAGGTTGGCGATCGTGAACAGGAGGTCGCCCATCTCCTCTTCCGCGCGCCCCTGATCGACCGTGCCGCCCTGCACCACGGCGCGGATCTCGTCGAGCTCCTCCTGCATCTTGTCGACGACGTCGGTGGCGGCGACCCAGTCGAAGCCGACCGAGGCGGCGCGCGTGCTGATGTGAAACGCGCGCAGCAGCGCCGGCAGCGCCGGCGCCAGCCCGCCGAGCAGGCTCTTCGGCGTCGACTTCGCGCTCTTGTCGACGGCGCGCTCCTCGGCCTTGATCTCTTCCCACCGCGTGCGCACCTGGCCCGCCGTATCGAGCCCGGCTTCGCCTTCGCCGCGCTTGAAGACGTGCGGATGCCGCCGCACCAGCTTGTCGGCGGCGCTTCTCACCGCGTCGGCGATGTGGAAGTGCCCGGCCTCGGCCTCGAGCTGCGCGACGAACACCGCCTCGAAGACGAAGTCGCCGAGCTCCTCGCAGAGCGCGCCGTGATCGTGGCGATCGATCGCCTCCAGCACCTCGTACGTCTCTTCGAGCACGAACGGCTTCAGCGAATCGATGGTCTGCTCGCGGTCCCACGGACACCCGCCCGGCCCGCGCAGCGTCGCCATGATTTCGACGAGGCGGGTGAACTCGGCGGCGGCGCGGGCAGCGTCGGACATTTGGTAATCTTAGTCAATGTCCGAACCGGGCCTGTCGTTTACCGCGTTCGTACTGTCGCTCGCGAGCACCGCCGCCATTCACTTCGGCGATCTGCCCGACCCGAGCTCGGGCGAGCGCGCGCCGCTGAACCTGGCCGGCGCCGCGCAGATGATCGACATCCTTGCGCTGCTCGATCAGAAGACCCGCGGCAACCTGACCGCCGAAGAACGCGCAATGCTCGAACAGATACTCTACGAGCTGCGGCTGCGGTTCGTGGAGGCCAGCGGCGGCGGCAAGCGCATCGTCGAACCCTAGAACCCAGAACCCAGAACCCAGAACCAGAACCGACCCAGAACCCAGAACCCCGAACCTTGAACCCTTCCCTCCGCGTTACCGTTCTTGGCAGCGGCACGTCGCACGGCGTTCCGGCGATCGGCTG
>Ga0207428_10001414_pt1 | contig 25271 bp, 16 predicted proteins | sample RhiMethybrSRZTD1_FD_187600 | JGI IMG/M metagenome (GOLD analysis project Ga0207428, IMG submission 187600) | Populus rhizosphere microbial communities from Tennessee, USA - Rhizosphere MetaG P. TD hybrid SRZTD1 (SPAdes) (version 3) | ecosystem: Host-associated > Plants > Roots > Rhizosphere >...
GCTCGAGGCCGTCTCGTACCGCAGCGCTCCCTGGAGCGTCAGCCGCTTACGCGTCCACTGGTCCTGGATGTACACACCGTTGTAGAGGAGGCTGTTGCTGGTCTCGTTCGTTCCCACCCGCTGCGACAGCTGATTCGGCACGCCGTTGTTGAACCGGTAGCTGATCTGCCGGCCGACGTAGGTCGTGTTCCTGTTCGACATGTACCCGGCCTGGTAGCCCCACTTCATATTGTGGCTGCCCGACACGTACGACATCGCGCCGCGCCAGGTGGCGTGCTTCTGGTTGCTCGAGGGCGCCGGATTGAAGCCGCGATAGATGAAGTTGGCAAAGGGCACCCTTGTGAGGACACCCGTGGTCGGATCGATGAATTCACCGGTGGACTGCTCAGTCACTGGGATGAAGTCCGTCAACACACCGTAGGGGCGAGGGTCACCGTTGTCGGTATAGAACGCCGAATAACCGGTCTCGAGGAGCAGGTGATTCGAGAATGGCGACGTCCACGATCCCTGCATGATCTTCGCTGGCGCGTCCCAGATACTTCCCGACTCGGGTGAGACCGTGGCCGTCCCCGGAGTCACGCCAGGGCCAGACGGCACCCAGCCGTCACCGGGACCTCGGCACTGATCTCCCCCTTCTTTATAGGCGCCTGCGCTGCAGTTCTTCGTGTAGTCGATGTAGAACCCGAGTTTGTTCCTTGGTGTGGCCTGCCAGGTCAGGCGCACGGCATTCAGCGTCTTCGACGTGGAGTTGCGCACAGTCGGGGATGTGCCTTTCACCCAGGTCCAGGCGTTCGGGTTTCCTGCATTCTGGTTGACGTACAGGTTCTGCTGCTCCTGGTAGGTGCCGATGGCGCGCGAGTTGGCGAAGAACCAGACGCGGTCGCGCAGAATCGGTCCGCCCACGGCGATATTGGAGTCGTAGCTCTTGATGAGCGCGGGCTGCTCGCCGAACCCGAGCAGGCGCAGGCGATCGTCGATATTGCTCGACTGTCCCCATTTGCCGGCATAGCTGGTAAAGCCGGTTCCGCTGAACGTGTTGCCGCCAGTCTTCGGGATGATGTTGAAGGCGGGGCCGCCGCGGTCCGCTTCGCCGAGGCCGCCTGAAATGGCCACCTGGACTTCCGAAGAGTTCGACATGTCGTACAGGTAGCCGGATACGCCGCCGCCATTGCCGGGCGCGCCGACGTTCATGCCATCGAGCTGAATGAGGCCTTCAGTGCTGCGCCCGCCGCGCGCCGCGAAGAAGTTGTTGATCGTCGACGCGCCGCTCCCGAAGCCCGTGGCTTGAATTGCCGGCACGGCCGCGATGTAGTTGCCATAGCTTCGCGACGCCGGCAGCGCGCGCACGATGTCTCCGTCGATCGTCAGCTGCTGCCGCGCCGTCTGCACGTCCACCACCGGCGACTCGCCGGTCACCGTGATCGACTCTTCGAGTGCGCCAACTCGCATTTCGGCGCCAATCGTCATGACGCCGCCGCCCGTCAGCTCGACGCCTTCGCGCACGACGGTGGCAAAGCCGGCCAGCGTGAACGTGACCTTGTAGGTCCCGGGTGGCAGATCGGGAATCCGGTATTGCCCCGTGTCGTCGGTGACGCCGGTGCGCACCTTGGTGATGAGCGCTGGGCTCGACGCCTCAATGGTGACGCCTGGGAGCACGCCACCGGAAGTGTCGCGCACGGTTCCCGCGAGACTTTGCGCGGATGCAACACTGGCTCCTGCGCCGACGATAGTCATCACGACCAACAATCGGATCAGCATTCGAATCATGAGCGAGAACCTCCACAACCCCGCGGACCAAAACGGACTCTCTCCCTCTAAAGGCAGAGAATGGCCGGACTATGGACCCTTTCGACGAGGGGTGTCAAGGAAGGAGACACGCGGCAGAGATCGCCCATTTCGACTCCTCTCGAGTGAGAGCGCAGCCTTCGTCTATCGCTATCGCTGATTTCCCCAAATCCGCTCAGAACCGAGGGTACTGAGCCTGGCGGTTGTGACAGAATCCTCTGTCAAATAGGAACCCGTACTCTTCCAGCGGCGATAAATGCGCGTCCCTGCTTGTCGGATGGTCGTCTTTCTCCTAGGGTTGGCCCCTGGGGTCCCAGGCGACGCATTCGCACAGGCGATTGCCGGGGCAGTGCGAGATGCGTCCGGCGCCGCACTTTCTGACGTCACAGTCCAGGCCGAGAGTTCCGCGCTAATTGAAAAGGTCCGTACCGTCGTCACCGATGGCAGCGGTCGCTATCGCATTGAGGACCTTCGGCCGGGCCTGTACATCATCACGTTCATGCGGGAGGGTTTCCGCTCGCAGGTCCGGCAGGGAGTCGAGATCACGAGCGCGTTCACGGCCAGCGTCGACGCGCAACTCGAGCCGGGTGCGTTCGCGGAAACGATCACTGTCACGGGAGAAACTCCCGCCGTCGATATCCGCAGCGCTGCCGCAGCGACCACGCTAGGCGGCAACATCGTCAGGGCGCTTCCGACGATTCGCAGCTACAACGCGCTCGTCGTGCTCATACCTGGAGTGACCACCAGTGCGAACGACGTCGTGACTGGCACATCCACCACACAGTTCCCGATCCACGGAGGCCGGGGCAACGAGGGGCGCCTGGCGGTCGACGGCCTCACCGTTGGAGGTCCATCGGTCGGCAATTCGCCGACCAGCTATGTGGTGGACACGGGCTCGACCGACGAGGTGACGTTCACTGGCGCGGGCGGGCTTGGCGAGAACGAAACCGGTGGAATCGTCATGAACCTCGTGCCGAAAACCGGTGGCAACGTGACGCGCGGATCGCTTTTTGTCAGTGGCACCGGCGAGCCATTCCAATCCGACAACCTGACACCAGCTCTAAAGAACCAGGGCGTCGTCGCCGCGAGCCCTCTCAGCAAGGTCTACGACATCTCCGGCGCGATCGGAGGGCCGATTGTCAGGGATCGCTTGTGGTATTTCTTCACCGCGCACCGTGCCGGGAGCACGACGGAAAGCACGAACGTGTACTACAACCTCAACGCCGGGGATCCGACGAAGTGGTCGTATGCACCCGACGTGAGCCGAAGAGCGTACTCGGACCGGCTGTTTGAAAACGCCAGCGCGCGCGTCACGTGGCAGATCACTCGGCGCAACAAGGTCGCCGCTTTCTGGGATGAGCAGACGCTGTGTCGAACCTGCACGGGCGCCACTCCCGCCGGAATCGATCCCCCGCGCGTGTCGCCTGAAGCGGTCGGCGTATTCGGGCGTCCCCTGCGAGTCGCCCAGGCGACGTGGTCGGCCCCCTTGTCGAATCGGCTACTCGTCGAGGCCGGTTTTGGAGGCACATATTTCGGCTTCGGGAACTTCGAGCGCGAACCGAATCCAACCCGCGACCTGATTCGCGTCGTCGAGCAATGTGCGAGCGGCTGCGCGTCCAATGGCAACATCCCGGGGCTCGCCTATCGTTCACAGGATTTCAGCAACGCGTACAACGGCTCTTACCTGTGGAAAGGATCGCTGTCGTATGTGACCGGGTCACATAGCGTGAAGGTCGGTTATCAACATGCGTTGATGACGCAGGACGTCACGTGGACGACGAATAGCCAGAACCTCACGTACCGGTTCAACAACGGCGTGCCGAATCAACTGACCCAATCGATTTCGCCGTGGACGAACAGTTCGCGCACGGGGTGGGACGCGCTTTTCGCGCAGGATCGCTGGACGTACCGCCGCCTGACGTTACAGGCTGCCGTGCGATTTGACCGCGCCCGCAGCTGGTTTCCCATGCAGCAGGAAGGACCAGCCAGATTCCTGCCGGTTCCAATCATCATTCCGGAAACGACGGGTGTGGACAGTTTGAAGGACATCACTCCCCGGCTGGGCGCTTCCTACGATCTGTTCGGCAACGGCCGGACGGCGCTGAAGGTACACCTGGGCCGATACTTGGAAGGAGCCGGCACCGGGGGCATCTATACCAGTACCAATGCCACGCTGCGAATGCCGCAGACGACATCGATTCTCGGCACGGCAGGTGTTACACGGGCATGGACCGATGTGAACGGCAACTTCGTACCGGATTGCGACCTGCTGAACCCGAACGCGCAGGACCGCCGGACGAGTGGCGGCGACGTGTGCGGCGTCATGTCGAACACGAGCTTCGGACAAAACGTGCTGACCAACAACTTCGATCCGACGATCCTCAATGGCTGGGGCGTCAGGCCTTCCGACTGGACCCTCGACGTCTCGATTCAGCGCCAGATTCTTTCCCGTGCATCGGCAACGCTCGCCTACAGCCGTCGCTGGTTCGATGGCTTTACCGTCGCCGACAACCTGGCGTTGCAGTCTTCCGATCTGACGCCGTTCACGATCGTGGCCCCCGTCGATCCTCACCTGCCGGGCGGCGGGGGCTACGCGGTGTCGGGCTTCTACGACGTCGTGCCTGACAAGGCCGGTCAGGTAAGCAATTTCATCGCGGATTCGAGCAAGTACGGACGCTGGTATCAGTACTACGACGGCATCGACGCGACCCTCAACCTGCGGGCCGGGGGCTTCACGTTCATCGGGGGGACGAGCACGGGCCAAACGGTCGCCGACAACTGCGAGGTGCGGGCGCGTCTGCCGGAACTGGCGACGACCACAGCGGGCGTCAGCCCGCTTGGCGCCGGACTCGCCAACTCCATCGTGAGTCCGGGCAGCCCGCACTGCCATGCGGCCTTCGGCATCCAGACGCAGTTCAGGGGCCTCGCCTCGTACGAGTTACCGCGAATCGAGGTGCAACTCGCCGCAACGCTCCAAAGCAAGCCTGGGGTCATGCTCGCGGCTTACTACACCGTGCCGAACGCAGCCGTGGCACCGTCGCTTGGACGGGACCTGTCTGGAAGCGCGGCGAACGTCACGGTGAATCTGGTACCACCTGGGACGATGTCTGGAGATCGTATCAACCAGCTCGACGTCCGCGCGGCGAAAATCCTGCGGCACGGGCGGTCGCGCACGATGGTTGCGGTCGACATCTACAACGCCTTGAACTCCAGTGCGGGACTCACCTACAACAACGCGTTCGTCCCGGGCGCTTCGTGGCCGCGCCCCAATACCCTCCTGACGCCGCGCTTCGTCAGGATTGCCGCCGAAGTAGATTTCTGACCGACGTGCGCATGCTGACTACACGAAGCGGCACTCGACTCCTGGCGTGCTTGGCAATGGTGCTCGCAGCGCGCGCCCTCGATCCTCTCGCGAACGCGCAGGAGACCGAAGACACGAAGCAAGTGCTCGTGCTGAACTCGACTCGGCAGGACGAGCAGTTCTCCATCGTCGCCGAACGAGAGGTGCCCAAGTTGCTCGGCCAAGGCCTCAACGAGCGTGTGGATTATTACACCGAATACTTCGACTTTCTGAGGTTCCCGCAACCTGACTATCAGGGCGTGTATTTCGATTTCCTGCGTCAGAAGTACGCGGGAAGGCGTTTCGATCTCCTCATCTTGATGGGAGACATTGCTATCGACTTCATGAGCAGTCATCGGGACGCTCTCTTCCGCGGCACGCCTGCGGTGTTCTATACGATCAACCCGCCGCGTAACCGCCTGGCCAACTCGACCGGGCTGCTCAACCCTCTCCACTTCAACCGCTCGATCGACTTGATGCTGGCGCTACACCCCGATCTCGAACGTATCTACGTCGTGAGCGGCGCGGGCGCGTCGGACCGGAATTACGAGAGCCTGGCTAGAGCGGAGTTCCGCCCCTACGAGGGACACGTCGAATTCACGTATTTGTCGGGCCTGGTCACGAAGGATCTCGAAGCACAACTCAGAACGTTGCCGCGGCGATCGGCTGTGTACTACGTGCTCGTGAGCCAGGACGGTGCGGGCGAGCACTTCCAACAGATGGCCTACCTCTCCCGCGTCGCGTCCGCGGCCAACGCGCCGACCTACAGCTGGGCGGATGCCGCCGTTGATTCGGGCATCGTCGGTGGCAGTCGCCGCGATCAGTTGACCCAGACGAAGGCGATCGCCACGCTCGCACTTCGCGTACTTCGCGGAGAGCGAGCCGACGACATACCGGTGTCGTCACTCAACACAGATGTGGAGCAGGTGGATTGGCGCCAGCTGCGCCGCTGGGGGCTCGACGAATCTCGTTTGCCAGTCGGGGCCCGCGTCCTCTTCCGACAGCCGAGCGTGTGGGATCAATACAAGCGCTACATCATCGGCGCCGTGATCCTGATCATGGCGCAAACGACGCTGATCGCCGGCCTGCTCGTGCAACGGACCAAGCGACGTCGCGCCGAGCTTGAGTTTCGCGACAGCCAGGTCAAGCTGAGCGTCAGCTACGACCGAGTCCGGAACCTTAGCCAGCGGCTCCTCGGCGAACAGGAGGCGGAACGCGCCCGCATTGGCCGTGAATTGCACGACGACATCGGTCAACAGCTCACGATCCTGTCCATCGGTCTCGATCGCATCCGTTCGGATCCAGAGCGCGCCCATAACCCACAGCGGCTGGATCAGGCCCTGGATATCACGCAGCGCATCTCGGCTAGCGTGCGCGAACTGTCTCACCGGTTGCACCCGTCGCGCTTGCAACTGATCGGACTCGTCGCCGGCCTCGACAACCTTCGACGCGACCTCTCACCACCTCACCTGCCCATTGCCTTCAACCATCGCGACGTACCCGCAGGGATCGATCCGAATATCGCGCTCTGCTTGTTTCGAGTCGCGCAAGAGGCATTGGGGAATGCCGTCAAGCACAGCGACGCACGAAATGTCTGGGTCGACTTGACGGGCGGGCCGTCCAGCGTGACGCTCACGATCACTGACGACGGAAAGGGCTTTGACGTCGACCTCGCGCCGAAGGCGGGGCTTGGCCTGATGAGCATGAGAGAACGTGTGGAATCAGCCGGGGGTGTTCTAGAGATTCACGCCATACCAGGGTCAGGAACCCGTTTGAGGATCACCGTACCGACTCAGGTGTCAGAGTCGGCGCCGCCGGGGTCGTGTTGACATGACCTCAACGCCAGCCATCAAGGGAGCATTTCACTGATGTCCCGTCATAGAGTGCTCGTGGTCGAGGACCACGAGCCGTTCCGCCGAGTTCTCTGCGAGCTGCTGCAACAGCGGGCAGATGTGCTGATCGTCGGCGAAGCCGAGGACGGGTTGGACGCCGTTCGTCAGGCTGAAGCACTGCGACCCGACGTGGTCATGCTCGATATCGGCCTGCCGATGCTGAACGGTATTGAGGTCGCGGCTCGTCTACGTGTGAAGGTCCCGGACGCCAAGTTGATGTTCGTGACCAATGAACCTTCATTGGAGGTCGTGGAGCGAGCCTTCCGTACAGGCGCTCACGGCTATGTGTACAAACCGCGCGCCGACCGAGATGTTTTGCGGGTGCTCGATGCAATCATTCGAGGCGGGCGATTCGTCAGCGGCGGCCTCGAGCGTATCGCCCGGGGAGACAGCCTCGCATCCCATCGTCATGATCTACTGTTTTGTTCGAGCGACGCGGTTCTTGTCGGGGCGTTGAGTCGCTTCATTGCCGACACCCTTCACCAGGGGAACACCGTTATTGTGGCGGTGACCCAGACGCACGACGAGAGCCTCCAACGCAGTCTGCAGGCTTCGCACGTGGATCTCGCCCTTGCGCTCCGGCAGGGGCGTTACATCCCAGTGAACATCAGCGAGTTGCTCGCGAAGGTTATGGTCAATGGCTGGCCGGACCGGACACGGTTCCTGAACGCCACCGAAGATCTCGTGACCGAGGCCGCGCGGCGCGCGACCGGTCGGCACGCGACAGTCGCGGCGATTGGTGAATGCGCGTCCACCGTCTGGGCCAACGGCCACCTCGACGCGGCCATTCAGCTCGAACAGATGTGGGATGAGATGGCGAAGAACCGCGCGCTGGACATTTTGTGCACGTATCCGCTGACCGCTCGCGAGGAAAGCGTGCGAGCAGTGAGAAGCCTCTGTGCGGAGCACACCATCGTCGAGATCAGCTGACGGCGAAACACGGTTCGGGAAGGTGCGCTGACCTGCAACTGGCGGGAGTCGCGATAGAGAGGCTCGATCACGCTTCACTTCTTGTTCTGCAGGCTTCGGTAGACGGCCTCGACGAACATGTCCGTCGTCCACACACCCGTTGTCGAACCGTAGCGCCCGTCGAAATCGAGCGTGGGCCGGGCAGCCTTGATCTGTGCCAGCGTCTGCCCTTTGTCGATCAGATCCTGGACGCGGTCCCGGATGATGACGACCATGTTGCGATACGAGGCGACATCCGCTGTATCGGACAACCGCCCGTGACCAGGCACGATCCACGTGCCGCCCTGCGAGCGGTACTCGGCGAAGGCCAAGTCGAGGATCTGGTTCAGACCGGCAATGACACCATCGACGCTCCCGCCTTTGTCCACGTCGATCACCGGATAGCTCACGGTGGAAAGGAGATCGCCGGCGGCGATGACATCCGAGCGTCGGAAAAACACGAAGCTGTCGCCGTCGGTGTTGGCCGCTGGCGCGTAATAGATGATCACCGGATCGCCGTTGAAGTGCGTCGGCAGCTTCGTGAAGTCGTCGAAGTAGGACGCCGTCGGCCACGCCGCCTGCGGCGCGGGCGCTTGCTTCCCGGCCGGCGCGCTCATCCGGAGAAGCACGTTCTCGTGGGCGATCACGGGTGCCCCTGCCACATTGTCGACAGCCCCGCCCAAGAGTCCCGCCTGGAGACCGCTTCCCGCGGCGACGAGTCTCGGGTTGCCTCCCGTGTGCTCGGGGCGTGCACTCGTGTTCACGATGTAGCGAATGGGTCGCGTCGGCGGCGGCGACGTGATGACGGCATTCATGTATGGGCTGGACCAGCCCCAGGTGCGCGGGCAGTTCACTCCCGTGCAGGTGTTGGGTGCCGCAGGCAACACCGCGGTCTTCACGAGCTCGTTGATGACCGTGAGGATCTTGTTCGACATGTCAGCGGTCCCGGTGTTCACGACGGCGACGCCGTCCTGCCCCACCGACACCGTGATGTTGGTCCCATCCGCGACGAGCATGTAGACGTTGCCTTGCACAGGCAGCACGTGCACCTCACCGTCGCGAGGGCTCTGGTCTGCGATTCGCTTGGCTGCGTTGTTTGCCGACCGCAGCGACGGCACCGCGAGGGCACCGACGCGGCTCTCGACGACAGTTGTTCCGTCCAACGTCGATCGGTACTCCGGGTACAGGCTCTTGACACCGCCCCTGGCGGCCGCCAGTGGAACCCAGTCCTGAGGCTCCACCGCGACGCGCGCCTGCCCGGCAATCGCGCCGCTTTTCGTGATCCAGTCCGTGAGCGCGGTGTTCTGGCCCGGGAGAAAGTGCGGAACGAAATGGCGATCGGTTCCGCCGTTCTCAGCCACGGACGGTCCGTAGCACTGTTCCGTGTTCATGCGGAACGTCGGATCGAACGTGTAGGTCGTCGAGTGAATGTACGGTTGGTCCTGATAGATCGGATCGTCGATGACGGTGACGATGGTGAGGATATCGTCGTGCCGGGCGATGAACTCCGTCATGGTGTACATGTCGGAGGTCTGCGGTCCGCCGCGTCGGAGGTAGCCGTCTTTCAGATGTGTGGTCGTGACCTTCAGTGTGTTGCCGATCCACTCACCAGTGGAGAAACCGGTCCAGCTGTGCGGGGCGTATGCCGGCGGGTGCGGACGCCCGTCCATGAAGATCGGCCGGTCGAGTGACCGCATGAACTGCACGTGGTAGACGTTGACGTCGCGCGTGATCGGGTCTTGTTCCTTGAGGATGCGCGCGCCACCGAGGCCACGCCACTGATGCGGCGCCGAGTGCGGCCGGCACTGGTATTCAGGCGTCCCCCAGATCGACTCCGGAGTGGTGTCCGATCGGAGACGGCCGGCGTCGTTGAAGGGAATGCCCGTGTAGTCACCGAGCGGCGCCTGCGACGTGAGGTCCCGCTCGTTGGCGTCGAGTCGCCACTCCGCCGCGATGTCCGGCGGGCCGGGATTCTGGGCCGACACCCACGTGTGGGCAAGAAACACCGCGGCCAACAGTGGCGCGGCTCTCAGCGTTCGATTGGTACTCATGGCTAGCGGGGCCTCATCTTCTCCTTTACCGGGCCGAGCACGGCGTCGGAGTCCACCCGCTGTTATTGGGAAGCTTGAGGAAATCGGATGTGGTCAGGTAATGGCGGACGAAGTACTCGGGGTCCTCGACCTTGGTGGTCACCGTCATCCATTGATCGCCACTGGGTAGCGTGTTGACGTCGTAGTACTCCGTCACGACTGCCTGCGCACTGTGCGGTGCGCCATTCTTGCGGACGTAGCCGGGACGCAGGTTGGTCGTCACCACCTTCAGGCTTCCGCCGGGCCGCGCACCGCCCCGGCCTCTCCCGGGTGCCTGGACCCACGTTGCAACCGAGTGACCCTGCCAGCTTGGCGTCCCCGTGGCCGGGCCCGCCCCAAACTGGAACAGGCGCGTCTGCGTGCCGTAGTCCCTTTCAACCTTGAGGGTAGTGGCATCCTGCCACGTGATGTGCAGACGCCCGGGCAGTCGCATGAAGTTCGCGGCGCCGTACGCGCGGCATTGCTCCCCGGCCGCCTCGTCGCGTGCGGGGTCCCAGCTCTCACCGACCTTCCGGCCCTCGGCGTTGAGCGGCACGCCCTCGAAGACGCCTTTCTTCGGCGTGACCATTCGCCACTTCCAATCCTCGACGATGACCGACACCCAGTAGCCTGTGAGATCGACGGCAGACGAGGCCTGCGGTGTGGGCGGCGGGGCGCCGCCACCGCCTCGCTGAGCCTGCGGCACAGCCGGCGCCGCGAGCAGGAACACTACCGCTGCGATGACGAGCAATCTCATTCTGATTCCCACTCAGGGTAATCAGTCGACGACTTCGCCTCGGCCGCCCCAGCTGAACCCGTCGAGAGGTCGCTTCAGGCTGACCATCAGCGCCTTGAACTCACCCGTGACGCGCGACGGGTTGCCGACGACAGTCACTTCGTCGCCCGGCTTGAGTGACTCGTTCTTCACACCTGATCTCGACAACTGGGCGGTGCCGGCCCATTCGAGCGACCAGCGGCGCATGGTGCCCTTGGGGTCCGGCGCCTGGACCGTCACGAAGGAGTGCGGGTTCTTGAAGATGAACTGCACCAGCTTGCCCTCGAGAGTGATCGTCCGGCTGGTGTCGTACGTCGCGCTGTAGGAGTGGTGCGCGAAGGCTCCCGTGCCGGCCAGCAGGCTCACCGCGGCTGCGAGTAACAGCATTCTGCCCATTACTTTTTCTCCTGAAGACTGCGATAGACCGCTTCGATGAACGAGTCCCCCGTCTGCGCACCGGAGAAGACGCCGTAGCGCCCGTCGAAATCCGCCGACGGCCTGGCGGCCTTCACTTGAGCGAGCGTCATGCCTTTGTCGATCAGATCCTGCACGCGATCGCGAATCATGACAACCATGTTTCGATAGGACGCGACATCGGCCGTATCCGACAGCCGGCCGTGGCTCGGGATGATCCAGGTGCCGCCCTGCGACCGGTACTCGGCAAATGACAGATCCAGGATGCGGTTCAGGCCGGCGATCACACCGTCCACGCTACCGCCCCTGGCGACATCGATCGCCGGGTAGCTGACCGTCGAGAAGAGGTCGCCGGCGCTGATGACCTCCGAGTGGCGATACAGAACGATGCTGTCGCCATCCGTGTTGGCTGCGGGCGTGTGGTACACCACCACGCCCTCCCCATTGAAGTACGCCGGGAACTTGTAGAACTCGTCGAAGTAGCTCACCGTCGGCCAACTGCTCTGCGGGAAAGGCGCCTGTTTTCCGGCGGGGGCACTCATGCGGTTGAGCAGGTTCTCGTGCGCAATGACCGGAGCTCCCTCCACGCTCGCGATGGCGCCACCCAGGCCGCCTCCGCGTAGACCCGTTCCCGCGGCGGCAAGCTTTTCGTTGCCGCCGACGTGCTCGGGCACGGCGCTCGTGTTGACGATGTAGCGGATCGGGCGCGTACCGGCCGGGGAGGTGATGGCCGAGAAGATATAAGGACTGGACCAGCCCCAGATCCCGGGGCACGTTGCGCCGACGCACCGGTTCGTCGTCGGCTGGCTGACGACCATCTGTGCAAGTTGATTGACCGCCGCGAGGATCTTGTCGGACATGTGAGCCGCGCCCGTGTTCACGAGTGCGATGCCCTCGGGTCCGACCGACGCCGTGATATTGGTGCCATCGGCCACCAGCATGTACACGTTGCCCTGCACTGGCAACACGTGCACCTCCCCGTCGCGCGGACTCTGCTCGGCGATCTTCTTCGGCGCTGACACGACCGAACGCATCACTGGAATGGCCAGGCTCGCGACCCGGCTCTCGACCGCGGTTGTTCCGTCGAGCGTCGATCGGTACTCCGGGTAGAGCGTCTTCACGCCGCCTCGAGCCGCCGCGAGCGGCACCCAATCCTCTCCGCCTGGACGCCCCGCGACTGCCGTCCGCGGGTCCCCTTTTGAGATCCACTCCGTCAGTGCATCAGTATTGGACCCAGGGAGGAAATGCGGCACCCAGTGCCGATCGGAGCCGCCGTTCTCGGCGAAGGAGCCATTGCACGTCTCCATCGTCAGGCTCTCTCCCTGCGCGACGGTATACGTGGTCGAGTGAATGTACGGCTGATCCAGGTAAATGGGGTCGTCGATCACGGTGACGATCGTCAGGACGTCGTCGTGCCGCGTGAGGAACTCCGTCATCGAGTACATGTCGGAGGTTTGCGGGCCGCCGCGCCGGAGGAACCCGTCCTTCAGATGGGTGGTCGTGATCTTGAGCGTGTTGCCGATCCACTCACCGGTCGAAAAGCCGGTCCAGGTATGTGGCGCGTACGCCGGCGGATGCGGGCGGCGGTCCATGAAGATCGGACGGTCGAGCGACCGCATGAACTGGATGTGGAACACGTTGACGTCGCGCGTCAGCGGGTCCTGTTCTTTGAGAATGCGCGCTCCTCCGAGGCCGCGCCACTGGTGCGGGGAGGCATGCGGCCGGCATTGGTACTCGAGCGTGCCCCAGATCGACTCTGGCGTCGTATCCGACCTCATGCGGCCGGCGTCGTTGAAGGGAATCCCCGTATAGTCCCCAAGCGGGGCCTGCCCGAAGGTGTCGCGCTCGTTGTTGTCCAGTCGCCATTCCTGCGCGATGTCGGGCGGTGCGGGCTGACGGCCTGGTCCCCCGCCATCGAGCTGGGCAGAAACCAGATTGGTCGCTGCGACGGCAGCCGCCAGCAGCGACCCCGTCATCCGGCCTCGGCGCGCTGTCCTCATGCGCGGCTCCTCAGAAAGCGTACTTGATTGCGAACTGCATGATACGTGAGTCGCCGTTCTGAGTTGTAATCTGGCCGAACGTGGGCGAGTTGATGCTCGTCGTGGGATCGCCCCAGTTGAAGTTGTTGAACAGATTGAACGCCTCGACGCGCAACTCCAGCGTTCGCGTATTGTCCAGCCGCAAGACGCGCGCGAGCGCGGTGTCCACCTTCCAGAAGCCAGGTCCCGTGATGCTCCTGGCAGCGTGATTGCCCAGCGTACCGGCGGCCGGTATGGCGAACGCCGCCGGGTTCAGGTAATTGGTCAGCGTCTTGTCGCCGTACGGGTCGTCCGCGACCTGATCGACCCGCTGGCCAGGTATACCAGTCAGCGCGGGGTCCGATGTCGTGGTGACGGTCAACCAATTGCCGGATTGCCCGTTGAGAATCCCCGTCACGCGCCAGTCCGAGGCGACGGCCCGCAGCACGCTGTTTCCGAACTCGGGGGTGACGTAGCCGACCGTCAAGTTGCCAATGTGGCTCCGGTTGAATGGACAGTTGCCGCGATCGTAGGACGGGTTGGGCGGATCCGTGTACTCGAAGTCGCTCACGAATCTCCCGCCGTACGGGCTGTCGGTTTCGCAGTGGGACACTGTGTAATTCGCATTGAGACTGAGGCTGTTGGCGGATCGCCGCTGAACGGAGAGTTTCAACCCGCGATAGGACTGCACGCCGACGTCGGTGAAGGTGTGCACCTCGGCGTAGTACCGGCCCTGTGCTGGGTTCTCGAGCGTGAGCGCGCGCCGCGCTTGCAGGTTCGCGCGGGTGGAACACACCGGATAAGCGACGCCTTGCAGCGTGCACGGACCCAGTCCCAGGTAGACACCCTGGTTGATCTGTCCGCGGCCCCAGATCCGATCGATAAAGCTGCCCAGATAGCTGGCGGCGACCTGCCAGTTCGAGCCGACCTGCTGCTCGACTGTGGCATTCCACGATTGAACACGTATCGAGTTGGTGTCTGGATCGATCGAGGAATAAGGAGCCAGGACAGGAAACACCGCATCGGCGGGCGCCGGAATCGGAACCGGGTGTAGCGGCGGGCCGGAGGGAACCATCGAATACGGATCAGCAAATGGGATGATCCCGCTCAACGCGACGCGATTGTTGAACGGTGGGACGTTCGCCGCAGGTTGTTGGTACGCCCCGCCCGGAAAATCGTAGGTAAGTGCGTAAGACGAGCGGAGCGCAGTGCGGCCGGCACCGGTGACGTCCCACGCGGCACCGACGCGGGGCGAGAGATTGAGCCACTGCCTGTTGGTTCCGGTCTTGCCGGGAGGAAACCCCGTGTCACCCGGATACAGGAGCCCAGGCGGCGCGTTCGGGAAGCTGGTGCTTCGGACGCCGTCGAGATAGTTGTCATGTGAGAAGTTGGATATCGTCCCGTTCTCCCACACGGTCCCCATGTACGGGTCCCAGCGAAATCCGAGATTGAGAGTGACACGCTCTGACACTCTCCACGCGTCCTGTGAGTACACACCGATGTACCACTGGTGGTTCGTGTTGACCTGCGGCGAGCTGTGGCCGAAGCTCGACATCTGGCCGATCAGGAAGTCGGAGAGCGCCAGGCCGGTGACCGAGCCATTGAACGTGAACGTGGCGTTGGATCCCGCGTAATCCCACCCGTCGAAGTAGGCGTACTGAATGTTCGTGCCGACGCCCAGCTGGTGCGCCCCCCACACTCGCGAGAAGTCGTCCGACACCTGATAGATCTGGCTGTCCACCTTCGCCGCAACCGTGTGGTTGCCCGAGAACCGGATGTCGGTGCCCGTCGCACCGACCGCGACGGTCATCGTGCCGGGAACGTACGAATAGATGCTCGGGATGCCGAGCGACGTGGCATCGAAGAACTCCTCCGGCGGATCGTTGGCGCGCGTTTTCGTGTTCGCGAAGTTGAACCGCAGCGTGTTCACCATGTTGTTCCCCATGACGAGGGTGCTGCCCATGGCTGCCGTCTGCGCCCGCCGGTTGCGGTAGGGAAGAAACGCTGCCTGAATCGTCATGATGTTGTGCGTCTCGTCCAGCTTCGGCGGGCGACGCTCGAACGTATCGATGTACCGCCCGAAGATCGTGTGGTTGGCGTTGAGCTGATAGTCGACGCGGGTGACGATCTGCTCGTCGTTGTTGTCGAAGTTCACGTCGTACTGCACGAAGCCACACGGATCGGTGGAGGAGGGAAGCCATCCTGAGTTCAGGATGCTGACCGCCTGAGGACTGAACAAGGCCGGGCTGATCCGGTTGTTCACGAATGGAGGGCGCAGCGTGACTTGCCGGCCGGCATTGCACTGCGGCGAGGCGTACGTCGTGAAGTCGCCGGCCATCATCGCGGCCGTGGGCACGTAGGCGATGTTGTCGGGCCTCGTCTGTCGAATGCGGTTGCGTTCGTAGCCGGCAAAGAAGAAGAACTTGTTCAACACGATCGGCCCGCCGAGCGTGCCACCGAACTGGTTCCGGCTGAGCCCATCCCCCAGCTTCTCGCCATCAGGCCCCAGCGGTGCGAAATACGCCGGAGCGTTGAACCGGTCGTCGCGGAAGAACTCGAACCCGTTGCCGTGAAATCTGTTCGTGCCGGACTTGGTGACCGCATTGACCGCGGCCGATGAGTGCATGCCGGTCGTCGCGGCCAGGCCGCCGCTGGCGACGCTGAATTCCTGCAGCGCGTCCGGGAAGGGGAACGGCAGGTTCCCGAGATCGTGCGGGCTGTTGTGTGCGGCGCCATCGAGCTGATACTCGACCCCGTTGCGCAGTCCGCCGGCCACCGAGATTGCCACGCTGTTGCTCGTGCTGAGCGCCGAAATCCGGCCCGTGTTGACCGCTCCGCCCGCCAGGACGATGAGATCGGTGACCTGGCGTCCCTGCAGCGGCAGCTCCACGATCCGCTCCTGCTCGACGACGTCGCTGATGCCGGCGCTGCGCACGTCCACGAGCGGCGTTGCGCCCTGGACCGTGATCGTCTCTTCGATATTCCCCAAAACCAGAGTGGTGTTGATGACCGGGTTTGCGCTGACTTGAAGGACGATGCCGGTCTGCACCCAGGTGCGGAAGCCGGCGAGCGCGGCCTCCAGCCTGTACGGACCTATCGGCACGTTCGGCATCGTCCAGGCGCCGGTCGCATCGGTGACGACGGTACGGGTAATCGATGTGTCGGTTTGCGTTGCGGTGACAGTGACGCCAGGCAGCGCAGCGCCGCTCTCGTCGGCCACCCGGCCGTTGAGCTGTGCCGTGGCCTGTGCCCAGGCAGAGTCTGTGTTAAGCAAAGTCGTGGTGAGCACGACGATGACCGTGAGGACCGAAAGGCCCTTGGCTACACGCGGCATGATGGCCTCCCCGATGATGGCGGACCCCTGCGTGGCCGAACGGAGATGGAAGTGGCGCGAGCCTCTCACAAGCCGGTGAGAATCGTCAATCCGACGGAATACGGGGAAGCCATGGAATGGCTTATAGTGCCCGCCAGGTTCATCAGAGCGGACACGACGCGCACGAGTCATACCGCAAGGGAGATCACAATGACGAGACGAGTTGCGCTCAGCACGTTGAGAGTGGTGGTTGGTACCATCGTGGGCCTTGTCATCGGCGGCATGGCGACAAGTGGTTTTCTCGCAACTCGAGGTATGGAGGTGGCGCAACAGGGCGGCCGTGGCCAGGGTGCGCCGGCAACCCCTCCTTCGCCGTGCGGACCCAAGGCGACGCTGTCGGAGAATTTCTCCAGGAACGTCGCGCCGAACTCGCGCTGCTTCGAGATTCGCATGTACACCGCGGACCCAACTCGAGACGGCGTCGGACAATTCAAGGGTGGCATCAACGAACTGCACCAGCGGTTCCGCGAGCAGGAGGTCGCGCTGTTCGTCAAGCACGGCGCGGAGATCCTCGGTGTCTGGCAACACCTCGACGATCCGAACACACTCGTCTGGATGCTCGCGTATCGCGATCGCGCCCATCGAGAGCAAGTGTGGGCCGCGTTCGGCAAAGATCCGGAGTGGGACGCCTTGCGGAAGAAGTACTTCGTACCGTTGAAGACCAACACTTTTCTGATGAGCGCGTCTGACTACTCGCCGATGAAATAGTCATTGCCGTGTTCTGGCTTGCGCGCTCCCGCTCGAGGTGCGCAAGCGGGAGGTCTCCGGATGCAACGGCTGCCCGCTCTGTCCCGTTGGCCGGCGTGTCTCGTCGTGGTCTTGTGTGTGACTGCGGGAAGCTGGATCGGATCCGCTCAGCAGTCGAGCAGGCAGGACGAGACCGCGTGGAGGAGTGCCTGGCGGAATGGCGAGTGGGTCACCCACGGCATCGACCCCGCAGAAACTCGATACAGCCCGCTCGATCAGATCAATCGATCCAACGTGAGCCGGCTGGGGCTGGCATGGACGTCTGTGGCGGGCGAGGGAGGGGGGAACCAGGAGGCGACTCCCCTCTTCTCGAGTGGCGTCCTCTATGCGATCACGAATTGGAGCATCGTGTTCGCGGTGGATGCGCGCACGGGACGCGAGATCTGGCGCTTCGATCCCAAGGTCGACCGGGCGTTCAGCACGCCGGGCGCGAACCGCGGAATCTGCTGTGGTGTCGTCAACCGCGGAATCGCCCTCCACGATGGGAAGGTGCTGGCTCCCGTCATCGACGGGCGGATGGTGGCGCTGGACGGCAAATCAGGTGCACTGCGCTGGTCCACACGGCTTCTCCCGGAAGACTCGACTGGATATTCCGTCACGATGGCGCCACGCGTGGCCGGTAACAAGGTTATTGTCGGTGTCGCCGGCGGCGAATTCACGCCGCATCGTGGTTTCTTCGCGGCCTTCGATATCGACAGCGGTCGCGAATTGTGGCGCTTCTACACGGTGCCGGGCGATCCGTCGAAACCATTCGAGAACAAAGCACTCGAGGCGGCAGCCAGGACGTGGACTGGCGAGTGGTGGAAGTTCGGTGGCGGTGGCTCGCTGTGGGACGGCCTCTCCTACGACCCGGAGGCGAATCTGATCTATGTCGGCACGGGCAATGGCGTTCCTTGGCCGCAGGCCCTTCGTGGACAGGACGGCTACGACAACCTGTACGTCTCCTCCATCCTTGCCGTGAATCCGGATAACGGCGAACTGAAGTGGCACTATCAGGCCGTGCCCGGTGACTCCTGGGACGTCGATAACGTGCAACAGCTCATACTGGCGGACATCGAGATCGATGGACGATCACGCAAGGTTCTCATGCAGGCGAGCAAAGGTGGATTCTTCTACGTGCTCGACCGAATCACGGGTGAGTTCCTGTCCGCGACCCCTTTCGCGCCGCTCAACTGGGCAAGCGGCCACGATGCTGCCGGGCGTCCGCGGATCAATCGTGAGGCGTACTACACCACCACGCAGCCCGCAGTCATCTCACCGGCCTCGGGAGGCGCCGCCAATTGGGCGGCGAAGGCATACAGCCCGAAGACACGACTCGCTTATCTGCCGGTCAGCGGGTTCACCAGCCGTACCTATGTCGCGATCCCCTTCGACCTGACAGCCGGCCGGTCGATTCAGAACAACGGCACTCCTCGTGGCGGCCGAATGCCGGCGCAGGTTACGGCGGCTCCAGTGACTCCACCCTATATCGGTCCACCGCGCAGTCTCACGGGCGGTTACCTCGTCGCGTTCGATCCGGCCACTCGAACGGAACGCTGGCGCGTCGATGGTGGCGGAGGCTCCGGTGGTGGCGCGCTGGTGACGGCCAGCAACCTCGTGTTTCAGACCATCAACGATGGGCGGCTTCGCGCGCTGGCTGCAGAAGATGGCACGGTGCTGTGGGAAGTCCAGACCGGTCAGCGAGGCATGGGTCCACCGATCACCTACCAACTGGATGGAAAGCAGCAGATTTCGTTCCTGGCTGGCATTGGCGGCGCCAGCGGTCGGCGTCCGATGGTTTATACGTTCGTGCTCGATGGCAAGGCGCCGATGCCGGCGACGGCCTCGCAGTAAGTCCCGTGATCCGCGCCGTGTCCGTTCGAAGCAGGAAACATGCGGTTTCGTGTGGCGCATCTGCTCGATGTCGGCGAAGGTTGACGACGCAGCGATACATGCACTTGAGTCCGGCTGCACTCAATGCTGCTATCCGGTTGCTCGATGGTCCGGCTGAAGCCGGACACTACGGCCGCAAGACAGGTCGTGGAGAAACATTGGAGGCGGCGGGAAATCAGCAGTCGATTTGCTGATTCCCTGAACAAAGTTGGTGGAGGCGGCGGGAGTTGAACCCGCGTCCGAAAGCACGTCGTCGTGGGACTCTACATGCGTGTCCGCTTCTGAGTTTTCGTGCCTGGCGTGTGGAAGCGGCTAAGTACCGCCAAGCCTTAGCCTCGGAGAATCTCGCGGCCACGCGCCGAGGCGCCGCGTGGCCACCAGCCTGCTTGATGGCGTTCGACCCCCAACCACCAGGCGAGGTCAGGGCGAACGTCACTGCTTAATTAAGCAGCGAGAGCGTACTGATTGTCCGCAGTTAACGGATGTCCCATCGGATTAACGAGTCAATGGAGCTCGGCATGCATCCCGCAATCTCATGCCCCCGTCGAAGCCAAATTCGCCCCCTCGAGGTGAGTTCGCTTCCTTGATTGTACACGGTGGCGTGGAGACAGAAGGCCGCGCGAGGAAAGCCTCTACAGTCGCCTAAAGCAGGCCGCCGCCCTGCCGATTACGGGCGGGGGAACCTGGCAGCATGCGGCGATGCGCCGCGCGCCCGGCGGGCCCCTCTCCGAGGAACGCCCTTGCCCGAACGCTCACACCCTCGCGGATGGATGCGAGCGGCCGTCACCGACGCGGTCCGTCGTCTCTGCGGGTTGTGCACAGGGACGCGCGTGCCCGTCGGCAGCGAAGACACGCTTCGTCGCGCGGCAGTCGTGCTCACCAAGGCTGGCGACGACTTTCTTCCGGCCGTGGTCCGGGAGATGGCGATGATGTTCGACGCCGAGCTGGCGTTCGTCGCCGAATGCGTCGGCCAGGATCACCTGCAGACCCTCGCGGTCTGGCGCGGTAACGCACTCGAAGAAAACCGGCTGTATGCCCGTTCGGGCACACCAGCGGAACAACTGACGCTGCAGGAAGCCGTGTACCACCAGGCGGGTGTGCGGCATCGGTTCCCATTGGACCCGCTGCTGCAGGACCTGGTGGCCGAAGGCTATGTCGCCCTGCCTCTCGTGGGAGCAAAGGGTGATCTGGTCGGCGGCGATGGTGGCGATTACACAGCGGCCATTGGAGGAGACGCACGCCGTGCGCGAGCTGCTCGACGCGCCGAAGCGCTGACCTGATTCGGCATTCCGCGCTCGGCAATGCGACAATGAATCAGCAGTCTGCCATCAACGTTCTGCATTACACGCGTCAGCCATGCAATTGGTCTTCGAGCAGATCCGCGCGGGCGGTGATCGGAACTTCGGTTATCTTCTCGGCGATCGCGCCGCGCGCGAGGCGGTGCTCATCGATCCCTCCTATTCGCCCGACGTCTTCGTCGAGCGCGCGCGGGCGCAAGGGCTGAACGTCTCTCACGTCATCAACACACACGGCCATCCCGATCACGTCAACGGCAACGACCGCGCGTTGGCCCTGACCAACGCCAGGCTGGCGGCGCATCCCGACCTCGACCCGGATGTCTCGCTCACCGACGGGCACGTCCTGCGCATAGGCGCGCTGCGGGTCACGTCCTACCACGTGCCGGGGCACTGCGACGATCACGTGCTGCTCTACGAGTCGACGCATCGGCTGCTCATCACCGGCGACCTTCTTTTCGTCGGCAAGGTCGGCGGCACCTCCGACGACGAGCAGGCGCGGACCGAGTGGCGCAGCCTGCAGCGCATGCTCGACATGATTCCCGACGAGGCCACGGTGTGGCCGGGCCACGACTACGGCGCCCGCCCCAGTTCGACGGTGGCGCTGGAGCGCGCGACCAACCCATTCTTGCTATGCGCCGATGAAGCCGCGTTTCTCAAGCTCAAGTCCGAATGGCCACAGCTGAAACAGCGGTTCGGATTGAAATAGGCGTATAGTGACGAAGCAGACCATGGCGCGAGTCGCCATCGCGCTCGTCGCGACTGTCCTCCTTGCGCTGCCGCTGCTTCCCCAGGCCCAGGACAACGCGCCGCCCTACACACTGCTGTCTCGCGACGGACGGCGCCCGATCCAGGTCGTCTCCACGGGCGGACGTGAGCTCGTCTCCCTCGACGACATCGCCGCCCTCTTTCAAGTCACGGTTCGGACTGATTCACTCGCCGGTGGCGTCACGATGACGTACCGCGGCAAGACGATCATCGCCTCGGCCGATCGGCCGATGGCCTCGGTCGATGGCCGCGTGGTGGCCCTGCCATCGCCGCTGGTCCAGTCGGGTAAGCGATGGTTCGCGCCCGTGGAGTTCCTGCCTCGCGCGCTCGGGCCGATCTACGACCAGCGGATCACCCTGCGTCCAGCGGCGCGACTGGTGATCGTTGGCGAATTGCGCGTGCCACGCCTGTCCGCCCGGATCGACAGCGCCGGCCCGCCAACACGAGCGGTGATGATCGTGTCGCCAGCGGGTCGCGTCGTCACCACGACCGACAACAACCGCGTGCTCATTCGTGTCGACGCGGATGCGCTCGAGACCGCGTTTCCGCCGAGCGCCACCGGTCTGATCGAAAGCATCCGCCTGGGCGACCAGCCCGATACCGTCGTCGTCACGCTGACGCGCGGTGCCGGTCCGGCGCGCCTCGTCGTGAGCACTGCGGACGAGGGGACGCGCGTGATCATCGAGATCCCCCAAGGCGCAGCGGCCGAAGCGGGCCGAGGGCAGACGGCAGATCCGCGAGCCCCTGTTCCCGAGACTCGACCTCCGGGAATCGACACGGCGCCTGCCCCGCTGGCGATCGTGATCGACGCGGGCCATGGCGGTGACGACATCGGGGTCCGCGGCGCGAGAGGCTTGGAAGAAAAGCAGCTGACGCTCGACGTCGCCCGCCGCGTGCGCTCGATTCTCGAGTCGCGGCTCGGGCTGCGGGTCATCCTGACGCGCGAGGACGACAAGACCGTGAGCCTCGACGAGCGCGCTGCCGCGGCCAACAACAACAAGGCGAACCTCCTCGTCAGCTTGCACGCCAACGGCGCGCCGTCGGGCACACCGTCCGGCGCCGAAGTGTTCTACGACCGGCTCGATCGCGAAGGCGAAGCGGCGCGTCGACTCATCGAGACGCAATCGACCGCGCTGCCGGTGATCGGCGGCGGGACGCGCCCGATCGAGATCATCCCGTGGGACCTTGCGCAGGCGCGGCACATCGAGTCATCGGGAGTGCTGGCCGGCGTCGTCGAGGAGGAACTCCGCAAAGTGGTGCCGATGAGCCCACGTCCGAAGCAACAGGCGCCGATGCGCCTGCTGTCGGCGGCCAACATGCCGGCCGTGCTCGTCGAGATGGCCTATCTGACCAATAGCGGCCAGGAAAAGCAGGCGGGAACCGACGCGTTCAAGAACGGCGTCGCTCAGGCGATCGTGAACGCGATCGCGCGCTTCCGCTCGTTGACCGACGACCGGGAAACCCCATGAGCAAACGGTGGCTCATCTACGCCGCCGGCGTCGTCGTGGTCGCGCTCGTGCTGATCGTGCGTGGCGTCGGCTCGTTTTGGGAGAAAAAGCCCGAGACGGCGCCGGCAGCGGCGGCACCCGCAACACCGCAAGAAACCGCGCACATCACGGCGACGCTGTTCTATGCATCGTCGGACGGTCGTGCGTTGGTGCCGGTACGCCGAGACGTACCGCTCGCCAGCGGAGTCGTGGAGCAGGGCCGCCAGATTCTGCTGACCGAGCTCAAGGCGGCGCCCGCCCCGTACGTCACGGTCATCCCGGAGGGCACCACACTGCGCGCGTTCTACGTCACCGATCGCGGCGACGCGTTCGTCGATCTCGGGCCGGAGATCGTTCGCGCGCACCCGGGCGGCTCGCTCAACGAGCTGCTCACTGTGTACGCGCTGGTCAACGCGGTGACGGCCAATCTGCCCGCGGTGCAACGAGTGCAGCTGCTCGTCGATGGGAAGGAGGTCGACGCCATCGCCGGCCACGTCGACATCCGCCGGCCGTTGACGCGCGATACGACGCTGGTGCGCGAGCGCGACGCCACTCAAGACGCAAAACCCAAAACTCAAAAGTGAGGTACTGTAAGTCCGCTTATGCGAGCCGACGGTCGACTTCCCGAGCAACTCCGCCCTACCCGAATCACTCCCAACTATTTGATCCACGCCGAGGGATCGGTCCTCGTCGAAGCGGGCAAAACGAAAGTGATCTGCACGGCCAGCGTCGAGGACCGCGTGCCGCCGTTCAGGCGCAACACCGGGAAGGGGTGGGTCACGGCGGAATACGGGATGCTGCCGCGTGCCACGACGACGAGGACGCAGCGCGAGGCGTCGGCAGGCAAGGTCGGTGGACGCACCCAGGAGATCCAGCGCCTGATCGGGCGTTCGCTCCGCGCCGTCACGAGGCTCGACGAGCTCGGCGAGCGCACCATCACGCTCGACTGCGATGTCATCCAAGCCGACGGCGGCACGCGCACCGCGTCGATCTCCGGCGCGTTCGTCGCGCTCGTCCTCGCTATGCACAAAATGCGCGAGCAGGATCTGATCCGGACGATGCCGGTCACCGACTTCGTCGCCGCGACCAGCGTCGGCATTGTCGGCGGCGAGCCGATGCTCGATCTCGCTTACACCGAGGACTCGAAGGCCGATGTCGACATGAACGTCGTCAAGACCGGGGCGGGGCTGTACATCGAGCTGCAGGGAACCGCAGAAGCACTGCCCTTCGGCCGTGAAGGACTCAACCGCCTGCTCGATCTGGCGGACACCGGCGTCAGACAGCTGATCGCCCTCCAGCGCGGCCTGGTCGGCCAGTACCTCGAGAAGGCGAAGACGTAACGCAGAGGCCTGGGGGCGGACCCGGGGTCGGACCCGAGGTCTGACCCCGGGTCTGACCCCAAATGCGACTGCTCGTAGCGACGACGAACCAAGACAAACTGCGCGAAATCCGATCGCTGCTTGCCAGCGTGAACGTCGAGCTGATCACGCTTCGCGATCTTCCACCCGTCCCCGAGCCGGAGGAGACCGGAGAGACGTTTCAAGAAAACGCGCGGCTCAAGGCGCGCTATTACTCGGCGGCGTCAGGGCTCATGACGATCGCCGAGGACTCGGGGCTCGTCATCGATTCGCTCGGCGGCGAACCGGGCGTGCGATCGGCGCGCTTCCTCAGACCGGATGCGTCGTATGCGGAGCGGTTCGATGTCATTCTGCGCAGACTGGCCGAACATCCCGAGCGTGGTCGGGCCGCTCGATTTCTGTGTGCGGCCACGGTCGTCGACGACGATCGCATCCTGTTTGAAACGGTCGGCACGATCGAAGGAGAGATCGCCGATGCTCCTCGCGGCAACGGCGGTTTCGGCTACGACCCCATCTTCTTCTACCCTCCGTACGACATGACGCTCGCGCAGGTACGCGAGGACGCGAAACTCGCAGTCGCCCACCGCGGCGTAGCCTTTCGCGCCGTCGCAACCTGGCTGCTAGAGAAGGGGGTTGCCCCGAAATAGGGCAACACTCAGCCGTCAAAGCCGCTCAAGACAGAACACGGCCACGTCGAAATAGAACACGCCGAAGGCATCTGAGCGGCAGCCTTCTTTGCCGGTGAGAACGTCTGGTTTTTTCAGACGCGACGATCACCGATCCGTTAGCCAATCGTCACGCATCGCTGCGCCATGTCGTGCGACTTTGCGCACGCGGGATTATTCGCGGCCTCCTGCGTGCCGTTGGCGTCGAGGTTGCTCTGCTTGAAGGCATGTCGGATTTTGTATCAAGGTCCACCAAATGGTTCTGGACGGCAGCAGCGGTCGTCATTGCGATGGGCGTTGCACAGCCGGCGGCGGCCGAGAAGGGTCACTCGCCAAAGCTCGATAAGGCGCTCACGCAGGTTGCCGATCAAGGCGGCGACACGACGCGCGTCATCATTCGAGTCCGTGAGGGCCAACTCAAAGAGGTCATCGCTGCTCTCCGCAAATTGAACGTGCGGGTGAAGC